>Ga0255752_10000372_pt1 | contig 56160 bp, 44 predicted proteins | sample 011ome_25_FD_179952 | JGI IMG/M metagenome (GOLD analysis project Ga0255752, IMG submission 179952) | Coastal salt marsh microbial communities from the Groves Creek Marsh, Skidaway Island, Georgia - 011512CT metaG (version 2) | ecosystem: Environmental > Aquatic > Marine > Intertidal zone >...
GGCCAGGGGTTGCCTGGCGATATCGGTACTTGGCCCGCTAACAAACCATTAAGCTTGTCAGTAGGGCCATAAAAGGCGACAGTTTTCGCTGCGCTGGAACTTATCGATGGTTCAGAGTTTGTTGCCATCAGCATCGATCAGAATGACGTCGCCGTATCCCAAAGCGTTCAGGCCCGTTTCAATCTGCGCTCGATCGCCAACGACGACCCAGACCATTGCGGTAGGGTCAATCAGCTTGTTAGCGATCCGCTGCACCTCGGGCAATTCTAATGTGGCGACAGCTTGAGCGTAGTGGCGAAAATAATCATCAGGCAAGCCGTACTGAACGATTTGCGAGATGCTGCCCAGTACCGAGCCAGCGGTCTCCCAGCTGCCGGTGAGTGACAGTGTGTTATTCAGGATGACCTTATTGAGTTCTTCGGCAGTAGCAGGTTGATTGCCGACATAGCGGGACAGTTCGCCCATGACTTCCAGGACCGACTCGCTGGTTTTGTCGGTCTGAACGCTGGTAATGACATAAAAGGTTCGCTGGCCGCGGGCGCTTACCAGACCCGTATAAGCGCCATAAGACCAGTGTTTGTCTTCTCGCAGATTCATGTTGACTCGTGATGTGGCCATGCCGCCGAGAATATCATTCATGACCTCGGTGGCGATTTCGTCGGGGTTGGCCTTTGGGGTCGCGATCTGGCTAGCGAACAGAAAGGATTGCGGTGAGTCAGGTCGATCGACGAGATAAATTTTAGTGCTCGCGGGTTTGCTGACGAGGCCGATATTCTTGACTGGAATATCCCCTGGTTGCCAGTCAGAAAACTGCTTTTTAAGCCGTGGCAGGATCTCTGCCATGGTGATATCGCCCACCACTATCAGCGTCCCGTGATTCGGCTTAAACCAGGTGTTATGGAATGCCTTAAGGGTATCAAGGTCGATGGTGCCAACAGAGTCAAGGGTGCCAGAGCCAGTTAATGAATTGCTGTACGCATGCCCTTGGCCATAAATCAGCTGTGGAAAGACCCGCAGACCCATGGATCGTGGATTGGTCTGCTCCGCTTGGATCCCCATTATTTGCTGGGTACGTAGACGTTCGAGTTCTGTACCAGGAAAAGCTGGATTGAGTACCACATCAGTGAAGATTGGCAAGGAATCGTCCAGCGTGGTCTTCAGAGTCGAGAAAGTGACGAATGAGGTGTCGAGATTTGAGCCGCTACTGACATTTGCACCTAGTAACATCAGGCGCTCATTGATGGCCAGGGCATCCATCGAAAGGGTGCCTTCATCGAGCATATTCATTGCTAACTTTGCGGTGCCCGGTGTACTGAATTGATCCGACGCGTAACCTGCATCTAGAGACAACTGCATGCTAACGACCGGAACAGTGTCACGCTTGGCGACGATGACTTTTAGCCCGTTCGGCAGTTCAGCACGCTCAAATTCGTCAAGCTGCGCCAGTGGGGGTTGAGTGGGTTCAGGCACCTGACTCCGGTCCACTGTGTCATTGGCTGCGCTGAGTTTTGGAAAGGGCCTGATTTCAAGCTGGTAAAGCCCATCGGTGAGCCATTTGTTCGCGACGCGCTGCAGGTCTTTGGCGGTAGCCTTTTTCGTCCAGTTTAATTCTTGCTTGTAAAATTCAGGGTCGCCGCTGTAAGTAAAACTCCTGGCCAGAATGTCAGACTTGCCACCGAATCCGCCGATCTTTTCCATACCTCGAACGAAGCTGCTGACCGACTGGGCCTTGATTCGAGCCAGCTCTTTTTTAGTCGGGCCAGTTTTGAGGAAGCGGGCAAGTTCCTCCTCGATGATGCGATCAACCAAGGCTTCATCGACGCCAGGGATAATCATCGCCGAGATCTCAAAGGTGCCAGCGATCTCTCCAGCTGAGACATAGGCGTTAACAGAAGACACGAGTTGTTGGTCATAGGCCAGGCGCTTGTACAGGCGAGAATTTTTTCCGGCGGATAACGCCGCGCCTACCATTCCCAGATAAGCTGTATCCTGGCTTAAATGACCTTCGATATTCCAGGACTTTAACAGCATGGTCTGGGGTACACGGTCGTAACTGATCTGCTTCTGAGTCCCGGTTAACTTCGCGACCCATTGGGCATGTTTAGTTAACGGTGGTCCTGGTGGTATGGCGCCGAAGTAGTGCTTGATCTTGGCCATCACAGCTTCGGTTTCGATATCGCCGGCAATCACCAATACCGTATTTGCAGCGCCATAGTATTGTTTGAACCAGGCATGCACATCGTCCAACACCGCCGCATTGAGGTCCTCCATGGAGCCGATTGTGGTCCAGGAGTAGGGGTGATTAGAGGGATAAATACTACTGTATTGAATTTCTGCAGCCTTGCCATAGGGTCGATTTTGGCCTTGGCGTTTTTCGTTTTGAACCACGCCTCGTTGCTCGTCGAGTTTCTCCTGAGTGATGGCGCCCAGCAGATTGCCCATACGGTCAGACTCAAGCCAGAGGATGGTATCCAGAGCGCTGACAGGCACATTCTGAAAATAGTTGGTCCTGTCCCAGCTGGTAGTCCCGTTCTGGGTAGTGGCGCCCAGCTTTTCAGTGGCACGAAAATAATCATCGTCATAATTTTCGCTGCCATTGAACATCAGATGCTCAAACAAATGGGCGAACCCGGTTTTGCCTTTGACTTCATTCTTTGAGCCCACGTGATACCAGATATTGACGGCGACGATAGGGGCCTTGTGGTCTTCATGGACAATGACAGTCAGACCATTATCGAGGGTGAATACCTTGTGCGGAATATCGACGCTCAGGTCGAAGGGGTCTTTTGCTGTGGCCGAATTTGAAGCGCCAAAGATGACAAGAAATGACAATAACAAGCCGGTGGTCAAACGATTCATGAACGTCCCTGAAATGTGATTGAGATGTAATTGAGATGTGGTTGAGAGTTGATACGTCAGCTAAGCCGGTATAGCACACTGGCTGGTGCACTTATAACCCAAGTCAGATTAAATTAACACAAGCAGATCGGCCGGTTGATGACCGGTCACTCTGGGTCGTGATAAAAGGCTGAGGTCGCGATATACTTGCGGTGTTGTTAGCAGCGCGGTTCGTCGTGATTGTTGTAATTCCCTCTCAGTTTAAGTGGATATCAGGCATGCAAGATTCAACGGTTCAGCCGCCCACACCGATCCCCTTGTATTCAGAAGCACCTCACGGATTGCAGTCACAACGCAGTTATTTTGCTGGGGCCAATTGTCAGCTATCGGCGCTCGAGTTTGGCGATCCAGAAAAACCACCGATGATCCTGCTGCACGGTATGCGGGATCACGGTTTGAGTATGACCAGTATCGCCAGTGCCTTTCAGGGCAGTCACCGTATACTCGCTCTGGATCTGCGGGGTCATGGTCATAGTGATAATCCAGGCAGCTATGCCATGGTTCAATTTGTCGCTGATTTGCGGGCGATGGTCAAACATTTCCAGCTGGATCGCGCCGCGACCTCGCCGATTCTAATAGGTCACAGTTTGGGTGGGCACATCGTTAGCCGCTACGCCGCGGCTTATCCGCAAGAGGTCCGGGCGCTGGTGTTGCTAGATGGTATGGGGCCACCGAACGCGGCGGAGGTGGCGGATGATCAGACTTTGCAGCAGCGCTGGCGTGACCAGGTAGAATCCATGGTAGGTCTTAGCCGTGATTTGAAGGCCATGCCCGACTCAGCTGATGCCCTCGCTCGTCTGACCCGCAACAATCCGCGACTCGCGGTCGATCGGGCCCGCCAGATTGTCGAGGCGGGCATCGAAGCGCACCCCGATGGTGGTATTCGCTGGCGCTGGGACCCCATGATGAATATGGTTTGGCAAACATTTTCTTCGCTTGAAACTGAACAGCAAATGCGTTGGCTTGATTGCCCGGTTCTCATCATCACCGGTGAAGATGCCCTTCAGTATTGGACGGCTGGGCGAATGGGGCTGCAGGCGAGTGAGGCGCTGTATGCTGCTGAGTTAGGTCGGCGCCAGGGTTTGTTTGCGGATGCCCGCCATGTTGTGATTCCCCAGGCCGGGCACATGCTGCACTACGATCAACCGGATCAACTGAATATTGCATTACGCGTCTTTGTGGATTCTTTGTCGGCTCAGGATGCCTAGCCTGGCGAGCTTATTAGGGCGCCCCTGGTCGGGCACCCCTGGTCGGGCACCCCTGGTCGGGCACCCCTGGTCGGGCGCCCCTGGTCGGGCACCCCTGGTCGGGCACCCCTGGCCGGGCGCCCCTGGTCGGGCACCCCTGGCCGGGCGCCCCTGCATACGCCTGGCGGTGATTATTTGAGCGGTATCGTGTCCTTTAGGGCGTTGGTCACAATCTCAGGCTCACGTTGAATGCTTGCCGGGTCGATCTGACGACTTAAGCCAAGAAAGTGTTGCAGGTCGTCCAGCATCAAGTACAGGCTTGGCACCAGAAACAAATTGATGACTGTCGCAAACAAGACGCCGAAGGCTAATGATATTGCCATGGGAATAAACATGACAGTTTCTGGCTGTGGGTTGCTCATCAAGGGAATCAAGCCGACGAAGGTGGTCACTGACGTCAACACGATTGGCCGAAACCGGACGACGCCCGCCGTCGTCACGGCCTCAAAAATGCTCACGCCCTCGCGACGCTGGCGATTGATATAGTCCACCAGGACCAGCGAGGCATTGACGACGACCCCTGACAAGGCAATGATGCCTAACAGGGAAAAGAAGATCAGGTTCCAGCCCATAACATAATGACCGACAATAGCCCCGACAGCGCCAAAGGGAATTACGCTCATAATGACCAACGGCTGCATATAAGACTTCAAGGGAATCGCGAGCAGGGCGTAGATTAGCAACAACGCCAGCAGACTGTTATTCACCAGGCTGCCTACGGCCTTCGAACGTTGTTCCTGCTCGCCGCCAAGGGCATAGGTAACGCCAGGATTGTCGGCGTTATGACAGGTGTTCTTGGCGTTGGCAAAGCTACTGCCATCTCGGCACAGGAATTTCTCAATAGCCCGCATGACTTCCTCGGGTGTCACCACGGCCCGATTGACATCGCCGGTGACATTAACGACCCGCTGTTTGTCCTCGCGATTAATCGACGAGTAGCCGCTGCCATATTCGGTTTCGGCGACGGATAAAAAGGGCACCTGAGTGCCATCCAGCGTTCGAATCCGCATGTCCTCCAGATTCCCCAGCGAACGTCGTTCGGCTTCAGGGTAACGAACCATCACGCGAACATCATCGGTACCCCGCTGAATGCGTTGCGCTTCTTCGCCATAAAATGCTTGGCGGACTTGTCGGGCAAGGTCATTGAGGCTCAGTCCCAGCGACTTGGCTTCAGGTAGCACGTTTAGTTTGACTTCCTGTTTGCCGGACCGAAAGGAGTCTGCCAAGTCAAAGACACCGGGGTAGCGCGCTAATTCGTCGCGCAGACCCACCGCCGCCTTACGCAAACCCTCCACATCCCGACCCTTGAGTTGAACCTGTAGTGGGCTGCCAGCACTGAAAGAGTTAGCGTTGAAATTCAGCTCAATGGCATCAGGAATAGAGCCGGTTTTCTCACGCCAGCGCTTGGCGATCAGATTCGCTGGCAGGTTGGGTCGCTGTTCGATAGGCACGAGCTTGATCACCACTTCGGCGAGATGGCTGCCACCACCACCGCGGCGGCTGGGGCCATTACTACGAGCGGCGTTAGAGCCAATAGAGGCAAAGATATGCGTAATAGCATGTTGGTCTGCGGGCAAACCCAGTTCGCGGTCCAGCTCCGCACCCAATTCGATCGCGGCTTGCTCAATGTGTTGGGCGCCGGATTCTGTGAGTTCGACGTTGACGCCCTCTGGCATATTCAAGGTCGCGTAAATTTCTTCACCTTCCACTGCCGGAAAAAACTGAAAGATCACTCGACCGCTGGCAATCAGTGCCAGCGCCATTAACAGCACACCAGTGGCTATCGCCCAGGTCAACCAGCGCCACTCCAGTGACTTCATCAGAAAGGGTTTGTAAACGCCATTGGCAAACCACTCGAGTGATCCTGCCAGCCGACCCTGGTATTTGATCCAGCCTGTTACCAGGCGGGTCTCGCTCATGAAGTAGCCTTCGGTTTTGCGATGGGCCAGATGCGAAGGCAGGATCAACTGAGATTCCAGGATGCTAAATACCAGGCAGATGATCACGACCCAGCCGATCACTGAGAAGAATGCACCCATGCGCCCTTCGATTAAGAGGATCGGCAGAAAGGCGGCCACCGTTGTCAGGACACCAAAAATTACGGGTACAGCCACTTCAGTAGTCCCGTCGATCGCCGCAGTGCGGTGATTAGGGGCGCTAGATTCATGGCTGTAGATTCGCTCGCCGACGACGATGGCATCGTCGACGACAATACCCAGCACCAGGATAAACGCCAGCACCGTCAAGGAGCTGATATTGATGCCGGCCACAGGAAATACCCACAAGGCGCCCATTACAGCGATGGGAATGCCGGCCGCGACCCACATGGCTACCTTGAATCGAAGAAACAGTGTGAGAATAAGCATGACCAGGACCAGACCCGCCCAGGCATTCTTGGTCAGGGCGTCGATTCGCCGACCCAGTGACAAAGACTCATCAATCCAGACAGTGGTTTTCAAACCTTGTGGCAGAGACGGCGCGATGCGCTTCACATAGTCTTTAACAGCCGTAGAAGACTCTATCGTATCTTCTTCACCGACACGATAGACGGTAATCATCATGGCTCGCTCGCCGTCAAAGGTGGCCCGCAGGAAGCCTTCTTGAAAGTCATCTTTGACCGAGGCGATATCGCCGACGGTCAGATTCGTGCCATCGGGGCGAGTCAGCACGACGATGTTTTCGAATTCGTCTCGTCGATAAGCTTGACCCTTGCTGCGTAGCAGAATTTCACCACCGTCGGTCTTGATAGAGCCGCCGGGCATATCCAAGGACGAACGTTGGATGGCGCTGGCAACTGTGCCCAGGGTCAGTCCGTATTGACGTAGGTTATTTTCGCTGATCTCGATGGCGATCTCATAGGGCCGGGCATAGTTGACCACTACCTGTGAAATATTCGGCAGGTCAGAAATATCGTCGCGCATTTTCTCAGCGATGCGTTTCAGGGTCGCCTCGTCGGTTTTGCCGGAGAGAGCGACGACGATAGTCTGGCCGCGGAATTGCATCATGGCGATAATCGGCTTTTCGGTTTCTCTGGGAAACGTCGAAATGCCGTCGATTTTACTCTTGATCTCATTCAGCACCCCGTTGTAGTTGGCGTCCTGGTTGAGCTCAATGATCACCGTGCACATGCCTTCTGACGCATAGCTGCGGACCTTGTCCATCCCATCCACGCCTTCAATGGCTTCTTCCACTCGAATACAAACCGCCTGCTCCACTTCTTCTGGCGCAGCACCGAGATAAGGAATGTTCACCTGAACGATGCCGGGTTCGATATTGGGAAACTCTTCCTTGTGCATGCTGAACATGCTCATCACGCCGCCCACCAAAAAGATTAACATCATCAGATTCGCGGCGACCGGATTATCAACAAACCATTCTATGGCTCTATGCATGTCATTGAATCCCGCTGGTCAATGGGCTGGTGTCGTTCATGGCAAGCTTGACCCGCATGCCATCAATCACAGTTTGGATCGGCGATAGATTGACGGCTTCGCCGGATTCCAATCCCCCTTTGATGTAGACCTGGTCACGATCGAAACGCAAAAACTCGACGTTGCGGTAGCGTAGTCGGTTATCGGCATCGACCACCAATACTTGTGCTTGATTGCGAATGGCGGCGCGGGGTAACACGATAATATCGTTGACAGTGCGACCGTCGATCTCAGCGTTGACGAACAATCCCACTGGCAAGGGCGGTCGACCGCTGGTGCGATCATTATCGACCCGAACTACGGCATTAACCATGCGACTACGGGCATCGATTTCAGCTTCCGTGCGCACCAGTTTGCCGGACCATTCATAGTACTGACCACCGTATTGGGTGCTGAGTGTCACATTTGCTTGAGCCTCTACCGGTAGGCTCCCACGCTGGCCAAGAGCGATATCAAGAAAAGCCAGTTGGCTATCAGCGAGGGGAATGCGAACTTCGACGGTTTCTGCAGAATATACCGAAGCCACCGTAGCGCCCCGAGAGATAAACTGCCCCTGGTTAACTTTTTTACTTCTCACGAGGCCAGTATAGGGTGCCCTTAACTCTGTTCGCCGCAGGTCACGTTGTGCCTGAGCAAGATTCACTTCGGCCTCTTTCAATGCCGCAGCGGCAATCCGTTGCGCGCGCAATGCGCCCTCTAGGGTGGACTGGCTGGTGAGTCGCTTTTTCACCAGTTCTTCGAGTCGCTGAAACTCAAAGCGAGCGTGTTCATCTTCAGCCTGGGCCCTGGACAATACCGCCTGGCCACGCTGAATCATTGATCGATAGTCACGGTCGTCTATTTGCAGCAAAACCTCGTCTGCTTCAAAGTAGCCGCCGGCGACGAGCTTAGGCGAAATCCACTTAATTTTGCCCGAGACTTCGGGAATGAGTTCGCTCTCGGTCAGCGGTTCCACATTGCCCTGAGACCTGACGGTCATCTGTACCGTTTGTTTCTCGACGACCTGAGTACGAATGGCGGTGGCAATCTCGTCGGGTTCAACCTGCGCTGGCGTCGGGGCTGTGATGACGATGCCGTAGGCCATGACGACAGCAATAAAGAGCGCTGTTACGGTTAATAGGGCTTTGATCAGATTAGACATCGGCAGGGCTCCTTGAGCGTGTACTGTCTGAGGCGGCGATCGTTGAGAGCAAGGCCTGCTGAACGCAGGTTCTCAGCGACGCAAAATGGCGATTGATGGCGAGGCTCACCACTTCCGAGTCTTGAATGGCGATGCCTTGCGCTAGCTGCCTCAGGTTCTCGATATTTTGCTGCAGCGGTAGTTTGACCTCCAGGCCTAGTCCGGTCATACGTGAGACGAATTGGGTTTTCAGACCGTTGAGTATGAGATGCAGAACCAGGTTGTTATTGATGCTGGCAAATAATCGAGCCAGCTCCCGCCAGTGTTCTTGACTTGCATCAGCATCCTCCACAGCGAGGGTCATGGTCTCCACCAAGACCTGCATCTGCTCGAGCTCTTCGACAGTCGCAGCCTCGACCGCCGAGCCTGCCGATTGAGCGATGAGGGCGCCGAGGACTTCCAGTACGTGGCCAACGAGCCTTTCATTCGGCACGTCCTCAAGATCGAGTAGGGGGCCCAAAATCGATAATGAAGCTTCTTGGACCGCTACGACTCTGACACCGCCCGGCTTAATGGCCGCAATGCCGAGTTGTTCGAGCTTCTTTAAAGACTCTCTGATCGCGCCGCGGTTGGTGGTGAAACGGGCGGCGAGATCTCGCTCAGAAGGCAGGCGTTCGCCTGGCCGATATTGGCCGCAGAGAATCTCATCGCGCAAAATATCGCAGATTTCCTCTGCGCGGGACTTGCTATGGGTTTCGTCACTGGATAGGGTCATCAGCAGATATCGTTTTAATGTGTGGGTAAGTGGCTATATCGAGTTGGTTATGCCGGCTTGCTCATATGGAAAATGGTCATACCGAAATGGCCCTACCAAATTGGTAAGACCAATTTGGTAGGGCCATTATAGAGAGTGTTTCGTGGAATACAATAGGATTTAGGCTCCAATGGGCATTGAGAAACATCAGGCGAACAACATCGCGCGGTTGATTCTGGACGGCTTCGATGCTTATCGGCGCGAATTTATTCAGATTACCCGAGGGGCTCGAGTGCGTTTCGAGCAGGCAGACTGGCGTGCAACCCAAAGTGCGGCGACTCAGCGCATCAAACTCTACAATATTGCGACCCGCCAGACTCTTGCTTCCTTGGGTGAGCGAATTGACCCTGCGTGGGTGACCTTGGCTGACTGGATAGTGATCAAGCAAGAATACGTCAGTCTGATTCGCGGGCGCCCAGATGCCGACCTGGCCGAGACTGTTTTTAATACGGTATTTCGACGTACCTGGCCCGACCAATATCTCTTTAGTGAGTGCGCGTTTGTGGATGTCATTGATCGCGCCAAACCCTTGTTTGATGCGCAGCTCGCCTGGCAGTATGGGCCGTCGAATGACCTGGGTGAATTGCTTAAGCAAGTGCTGGATGGCGCCGGCTTTAGTATCCCATGGTTTGATCAGGCCAATTGTATCAAGCAGATGGTGGCCGCAATGCAAGCTTCAATTCCGTTGCTGCGACGGCCGTTGGAGCTTCGTTTTGATATGCTGAAGCCTATTTTCTATCGCAATAAGGGTGCTTACCTGGTAGGTAGATTGGCGGTTGGTGAACATCTATTTCCCCTCGCCATACCTGTTCATAATCATCAGGGTATTGGTGGAGAGCCGCCGTCGCTATATGTGGATACCGTCATTTGGACTGATAGTGAGCTGAGTATTATCTTTAGCTTTACCCGCGCCTATTTCATGGTTGACACTGATTATCCTAACGAGCTCGTAAAGTTCCTGCATGAGTTGCTGCCAAACAAAAGGCCATGGGAGCTGTATACAGCGATCGGTTTCTATAAACACGGCAAGACTGAATTTTATCGTGGCTTTCTCAATCATCTCGAAAATTCCACAGACCAATTCGTACTGGCCGATGGCATTAAGGGCTTGGTGATGACGGTCTTCACGCTGCCGTCTTATCGATTGGTGTTCAAAATCATCAGGGACAAGTTTTCACCAACTAAGTCAGTGACTCGACAGCAGGTCAGAGACGCTTATTATTTGGTAAAAACCCATGATCGGGTCGGTCGCATGGCGGATACTCAGGAATTTTCCAGTTTCGTTTTTCCGCGCTCACGGTTTTCTGAGGAGCTTTTAGCTGAGTTACAGAAGGTTGCCGCATCGTCTGTGACACTAACCGAAGAGCATGTGATCGTCAGTCATCTGTATGCGGAAAGACGTATGACGCCGCTCAACCTTTATATCAAAGATAAAAGCGACTTCGAGTTGCATCAAGTGTTAGACGAGTATGGCAATGCGATCAAGCAGCTGGCCGCCGCGAATATATTCCCTGGAGATATGCTGCTCAAGAACTTTGGTGTGACGCGCCATGGTCGAGTCGTTTTCTATGACTACGATGAGATCTGTTACTTGACCGATGTTAACTTTCGGAGAATTCCCGCGCCCCGCTATCCGGAAGACGAGATGGCTTCTGAACCTTGGTACAGCGTTGCGGCCAATGATGTCTTTCCAGAAGAATTTAAAAATTTTCTGTTCCATTCGGGGAAGTTAAAAGATATTTTTTGTGAATACCATGGGGACCTGTTTACCGCCGAATACTGGGAAGAGCTGCAAGACAACATTCGCCGTGAGCGAGTGCTGGACGTTTATCCCTATCGTCGTGCGCGCCGCTTCGGCCAAATGCAGCAAGTCGTAGAGGCGGGTTCAGTGGATAGTAAGCTGCTCAGCAACGCTAAATAAGGAGAGACGTAACATGCAGGATATCTATGCGACGATTTCGACCCAGCTGAATGATGGTGTGCTGGTAGCAACGATCAAGAATCCCCCTGTGAATGTGATGACGCTGGCCCTTTATCAAGACCTCGTCGCCTTCACGGCGGCGGTGGCGGTGGACGAAGACGTCAGGGTAGTGGTGATGCAGAGCGCTGACCCGGATTTCTTTATCGCCCATTTTGACATCGAAGTTATTTTGACCTTCCCGATTGACGAGCCACCAGCCAAGGCTAGTGAACTGAGCGCTTTCCACGGCATGTGTGAGCTGATGCGGACCATGAACAAGCCGACTATTGCCAAGCTGGCTGGGCGCGTGGGCGGCGGCGGCAATGAATTTGCTGCCTCTTGCGATATGCGTTTTGGGGTTAGGGGACAGACCGTGATCAATCAAATGGAGGTTCCCTTGGGGATCCTTCCAGGCGGTGGTGGGACTCAACAGTTACCGCGCCTGATTGGCCGTAATCGCGCCATGGAAGTGATACTGGGTGCCGATGACCTGGATGCTGAAACAGCAGAACGTTGGGGCTATCTGAATCGTATCTTCGACACCACGCAAGCCATGGATGACTTCGTTGATCGACTGGCCCGCCGAATTGCGAGCTGGCCGAAAGGTGCTGTAGCCCTGGCCAAAGCCTCTGTGGTGAATGCGGAGCCAGCGATGCGAGAAGGGTTGCTGGAGGAAGCTTATTTGTTTCAGCAGACTTTGCGGTTACCTGAGGCCCAAGCCAATATGCGATCGGCGTTGGCGATGGGCGCTCAAACCCGGTCCGGTGAAGCTCGAATTGCCGATTTGATGGCGGAGCTGCCGGGAGCGGATCAAGCCCAGAGTTGAGTCTTGGCTACGGGTTATCAGCGTCCTTCAACTTGAATATAGCGCTATGGCGCAGGCGGGTGACTTCGGTGCCGTCTTCTGCCCAGATTGAACCGTCGTTCTCAATATAGTGATGACCATTGCGCTCATAGGCATTCTGACAATAGCCTGTCACCGTGAAGGTTTGGCCTGCGTAGGCGGGTGCTAGGTGCTGAATATGGCTGTGAGTATGAATGGCGGGCCCATAGCGGTAGGAGTGCTGCAGCAGTTCGGTGAGGCGGCTGGCGAGCCAAATCGGGTGGCAACGAGCTTGTTTGCCCATGTAGACCGGCAGCACATGGCCCTGGGTCCCGGCGATATAGATTTCGTTGTCTTGCCGCGAATGCGTCATGCTCATGGGGATAAGTGACCGCCTTAACGGGGCACTGGCCAGGGTTAGTTCCGTACGAGGCTCGGCTTGAGGCAGGCTCTTGGTCAGTCGGGTTTGTTTGATTTTAGCGAGCCAGGGAGCCTCGCCAAGCCCCACATTACCCTTTAAACAGATATCTTTATCCTCATTGATAACCTTGAACTCACCGCCCTTACGTTTCGCGATGACGAGTTCCATCTTGCTACCATTGTACGTCGGCTTTTTAAATGTCAAATCTACCCAGCCGTGGTCGAGCCATGAGACGCCAAATAATTCTAAAAAGGTGTCTGTTGTCCAACCGTAGACCTGCAGGCTGTTGACCAAGCGCTTGCGCGAACGAGGCATCTTCGAGTTGCCGATCAACAGGCTGGGGTCGTCGAGCCGGGCTTTATCCGCAACGGTTCTAAATGCAGTGAAGCTAGCATGATGGGTCATAGTGGCTCGGGTGGTAAAGCGGTGGTACATTGTAGAAATCTGGATGGATAAGTAAAGGCATAGATGCCAAGCGGATAAAGCTGACAATCACTGCCAAGCTTTTGAAGTATCGAGCGCCGATGTGCACGCAGGTGGCATTAGCCACCGAGCGGGTTCATTGCGGTCTGACAGCCCTTAATGGCTACCGATAATGATTATCGATGAAACGGAGAATATATGGTCGATCTATACGAAGCGATGAGTACCTTACGCGCGGTCCGGCGTTTGAAGCCGGACGCGGTGCCTGCGGAGGTGCTTGGGCGAGTGTTGCAGGCTGCGGCTTGGGCTCCGACCGGGGGCAACGTTCAGCCGTTTCGAATCGTTGCAGTGAAACAACCGGCCTTGAAGCAAGGCTTGGGTGACCTTTATCACGCGGAGTGGCACGAGTATAGCAAGGGTCATATTGCCGCAATGCCAGGGATGCGAGACGCCGCCCGTGAGCAAATGGCAAAAATGCTTAAAGCCGGCGACTATCTGGCCAGTCATATGGCGGAAACACCGGTCATTCTTGTATTCTGCTTTAACCCGGATTACATGGCCATCACCGACAGCGGTCTTGGGCGACCCTCGATTGTCGGTGGTGGCTCCGTTTATACCGCGGTGCAGAACGTCATGTTGGCTTGTCGAGCAGAAGGGTTGGGCTGCGTGCTCACCACCTTGTTGTGTCACAAGGAACAGGCAGTGAAAGAATTGCTGGATATTCCTGCAGACTGGTACACCTGTGCGCACGTACCCATCGGTTACCCCGTGTTGAAAGGTCATGGGCCGATCAGCCGTCGACCACTGGATAAACTGGTGTTCAGTGATCAGTGGGCGCAGCCGTTTACCGAATAGGCAGGTGCTTCGTTGCGCGAAACACCTGCCATGATTTTATTCGTCGAACATATCTGGCTGTTCGGCGCAGATGACGTCGTGGAGAGGCTGGAAGCTGAACCAACCCCCGGGAGCGGAACCGACCTGGCGTTGAGTCAATTCAGCGATCTCGGGACGAATGAGCTTGGGCGTGCCTGCGGCTTCGGCGAGCAGTTGCGCCTGGCACGAGCGTTCCATGGTGATGTACCACCATGCGACTTCGTCGACGGTCTGGCCCACTGTGAGTAAGCCATGATTTTGCAATATCGCTGCCTTTTTGGTGCCAAGGGCCGCGGCGATGCGTTTGCCTTCAGAGGTGTCGAGTACGACACCGGTAAAATCGTCGAATAACACATGCTCGCCATAAAAAGCGCAGGCGTCTTGGGTCAGAGGGTCAAGCAGGCGCCCCAGAGAAGCCCAGGCTTTGCCGTAGAGAGAATGGGTATGGGCGGCGGCTGTCACATGTGGCAGATGCTTGTGGATTTGTGAGTGGATGGCAAATGCGGCGGCATTCAAGCGTCCGGAACCCTGGACGATATCACCATCATGATTAACCAGGATCAGGTCAGAGACGCGCATCTGTTTGAATGAGCGTCCAAACGGATTGACCCAAAACTGATCAGTATGCTCTGGGTCACGAACCGTGAAGTGCCCAGCGACACCTTCATCAAATCCTAGGCGCCCAAACAGTCGTAGTGCTGCCGTCAGTTTGCGTTTGCGCTCTCGGCGTTCTTCGGTCACCGACTCAAATTTCGGTGGATAATCAACGCCAGCGATAGGGCTGGCTGGACGTTTCTGGGGTTGGCTCTGTAGTGTAGACTCAGACATGTAGTGCTCCAGGCTGCGGCGTTCGAGAGTCGATCATAACCATGTTTGTAGGCCATTACCAAGTTGAAAGTGCAAAACCCGGTGGCGGTCGATGCCTGCGATCAATGCTCGCCGCCGCACGTCATGAGTGGCAATGCTCAGAGTAGAAATGAAATCCCGATACTGATTGTGATAATAGAGGTTGCGGTTTGTCGGCAGTCTGGAATAATCCGTGCTTGTATTCAGTGAACCCTCATCAATGAACGTGCCTGCGATTTTCTACAAGCTCTACGAAAAACTGCTCTGGCGTCAAGTCAATGCCGGACCACGCCCCCATCATATTGGCCTGATCGTCGATGGAAACAGGCGGTTTGCCAGAGATAAAGGCTTCACCAATACCATAGAAGGGCACAGCGCGGGCTCCGATAAGCTCGAAGATTTTCTGCGCTGGTGCTGGCGACTTGATATCAAAATTGTCACGCTGTTCGCTTTTTCCATGGAAAACTTCAATCGTAGTCCGGAAGAGGTGGACTACCTGATGGATCTGATCATGCGCAAGCTGAAGCATTTTCAGGTTGATCCGGCAATCATGAGTGAGCGGGTGCGGGTTAAGGTGATTGGACGGCGCGATGACCTGTCCGCAGAAATGGTTCAAGAAATTATCAAGCTCGAGGCCTTGACCCAAGACCATGATGGTTTTCAGCTGAACATCGCCATCAGCTACGGTGGGCGAGCCGAGATCATTGACGCGGTCAAGAAAGTGGCGGCCGAGATTGAAGCCGGTACGCTGACAGTGGCCGAGATCACTGAGGAGCGTTTTGGCCAATACCTCTACACTGATGGTATTCCAGACCCTGATCTGATCATTCGGACCTCAGGCGAAGAGCGTCTGTCTGGGTTCTTGCTCTGGCAGAGCGCCTATTCGGAGCTCTACTTTACCGAAGTTTACTGGCCTGCGTTCCGAATGATTGATTTCTGGCGAGCATTGCGGGTCTATCAACAGCGTGAGCGTCGGTTCGGCAAGTAATCTACAAGGGTTGTGCGCGTCTCTCGGCATTAACGCCATAGCCCTAGCATTAACGCCATAGCCCTGTTGAGGCATGTGCGTTCAGTCAGATCGAGGTGCCAGCTCAAACAACCAGATGTCACCAGACAAGATTGATTCTGGGTTAGCGTCGAGCGCATATTTGCGCGTCAATTCCTTGCCCGCGCTCGCGGCGATATCAAGTCTCTCATGATCAACCGCCAGCCAAGTGATTCGTGACCGCTGGGTCGCTAGTCACTGCACTTAGATGGTGTCCCGATTTTGAATCGCGTCCCAGTCGGGCGCCGGGTCAGGGATCAGGTCGCCGGTTTGAAATGGGCCGCCATGGACGCCGAGGGCGAAAAAGCGCCGCTCAAGGCGATGAGCAAAGCGCCCAAGTCGAGGCTTAGACGAGTGATAAAGGTTGGCACCCTGCCGATATCTCCCAGACACATTCGCCCACGCTACCTTTGGCTTTGCATATGGGCAAGGGCCTGCTGGTGTTGTAAGGATTTATTCTCAAGAGTGCGATAGATGGTCACGGGCGTGGTAATGTATCGCTGATACTTTAGATGAGTAAGATGAAAATGACGAAGCCGGTACAGAGTCAGGCCCGTACGTTGCTGTTTAAACTGATCACTTGGGTGCTGGCGATCGGTTGTTTCTATTTGGTCTATGGTCGAATCGAGGCGGCAGCGTTGCGTGATGGTTTGACCCCTGCATCCTATATGACCAAATTTTTTGGCGCTGCCGACTGGGTGTTCTGGTTGATGCTGATGATCCCTTATTCCGTCTTCTTCTTTTTGGTGGACTCCCACGCGACTTGGCGCGTTATCCGCTGGTTTAATACGCCGGATATTAAATTGGGGAACGTGTTGCCGGTGCGTGCCAGTGCCTATATTTTATCCTTAGTGAATGAGCAGGTAGGTAAGGGTGCCATGTCTCTGTATTTGCTTCGACGTTATGATGTCCCCGTCTGGAAGGCCTTGTCGAGTATGATTATGTTGGGTTTGGTGGAAATCTACCAATTGCTCATGTTTTCTGCGGTGGGCGTGGCGATTTACTATGATTTGGTTCAGCAAGCCTCTACAGCGCTGCCGCTGCCGCAGATTTTGATGAGTGTCTATCTGGTGGCGCTGCTCTATTTCCCGCTGCATCTATTATATTTCACTGGTCGAATCTTCCCGGCTTCAACACTTCGTGAGAAGCCCATATTCCATGCGTTTAGACAGGCGCGACTCAAGCATTATTTGCTGCTCATTGCCTTTAAGGCGCCCAATCTGATCATGGCAGTATTGGTCTATACTCTGGCCCTGGGTTTGTTTCAGGTTGATGTGAATTTTGGTCAAATGTTGGCATTTCTACCGGTTATCTTTTTATCGGCAGCCTTGCCCCTGCCTTTTCATGCGGGGGCTTTTTTACTCTGGACCGTGCTCTTTCCGGAATATCCTGAGGTGGGCGCATTCTCGCTGGTGATGCATACGTTCTTCGTCGTCTTTAATGCGCTGATCGGGCTCATCTTCTTACCGAAGGCAAACCAAGAACTTTTTCCCGAGTCAGCGGGCTAGGTATGAGCGCCTGACCTGGCGCGCCGCAGGGCGAGTAAGCGGTCGAGCATTGACACAGCGGTGGATGTGATTAGTGCCCAACTGACCCAGTAAAACCAGTGATCATCAATTGGATGCAGGTTCAAGCCGTTTTGCATGACCGGCCAGCCGGCCAGAACAAAGTAGGCAATGCCGTTATAGCGTCCGAGCAAGCTGGCGCGTAGAGACTGTCCCAGGATAGCTTTCGAGTCGACAACGTACTGGAAAAAGGCGCCGATGATGATACCGGGTAGGAGCCAGGAGACCAGGTTTTGGGTGGCTAATGCGGCGAGGGTCACGGTCACAAAGAATGCGTCGCTGCTATGATCCAGCAGTCCACCCCAATGGCTCTCAAGCTGCAAGCGGCGGGCAAGATAGCCGTCCAGCAGGTCAGTCAGCACGGCGACGAGGACAAGGATGGCAGCGGCACGCCACATTAGGTTATCGATCAAGTAGAATGCCAGTGGCGCAAGCGCGAGCCTCGAGCCGCTCAAGAGGTTGGGAATGTGGAATATTTTCATCAGTAGGTTAACGTATTCTCTGGGCTGACAATTTAAGTCAAGTATGGCCATTATGCTGACATAGATACTTGGGAGAGTGAACAGCGCATTACGTCCGGTTTTCAGAGCCGCGCGACGCGTGCCTGATTGTACGCAGAAATGAGCGATATTGGCGTGGTTTAGTCCTGACTGCCCTTAGACATAGAAGCAATATAGGTAATAAAAATCATGAAACTCGCTATTACGGGGGCCAATGGTCACCTCGGTAGACGCCTGATCAAGACGATTGCAAACCAGCATGAGATAGTCGCGGTGGTTCGATCGAGCTCGGCGTGCCAGCGTCTGGCGCAGGAATTGGGGCCCCTGGCCAAGGTGGTTGAATGTGACTACGGCAACTCGGCTAGTCTGGGCGAGGTGCTTAAAGATGTTGATTACGTTGTTCACCTACCGGGGATTATCAAGGAGTCGAGGGTCAACACGTTTAAGATGGCCCATGAAGATGCTGCGGACGCGTTGTTGACGGCGATTGAGGGGACACAGGTTCAAGGTATTCTATATTTGAGTATCCTCGGTGCCCATATCGATTCAACCAACGCCTGCCTGGCCTCGAAGGCGCGAGCTGAAAAGCGGCTCTTGGAGGGTGTTGTGCCGGCCCGTGTGATTAAAGTACCGATGGTGCTGGGAGAGGGAGATTTTGCGTCCCGAGCCTTAGCAAAGAAAGCGAGGCGCGGGCTCAACGTTGATTTTAACGCGGCCAGTTTAGAGCAGCCAATCTATGCGGGCGATGTGATTGCTGCGATTATTAATAGTATTGACGACCAGCCGAGGCGCGATGTTATAGATTTGGCCGGTCCGGAATCATTGGCTCGAAGCGCGCTGATCAAGCGCGCCGGAGCGATATTGGGTCTGGAGCCGGGTGTCATATCTGTGCCCCTATGGCCGGGCTTGATCATCGCCGGGCTACTGGAGTTGCTCTTGCCTGTGCCGCCAGTTACTCGGGCGATGCTGGGTGTGCTAAATCATGATGATGCCATTGATACCACGCAAGCATCGAGCCAGCTTGGCGTGAGGCTGACCTCGTTGGATGTGATGCTAACGGCGGTGTTGGGCCCTTTAGCTGGCAAAGTGGATAATTAGCATAATATTTCACTAATTGTTAGACAAGGTATTGACACGGTTGAATTTGCCTATATAATCCCCTTCAGCTAGAAAGTAAGTATTGAATTTATGACACAGTTTTCGAAGGCCCGCAGTTGTACCTCGTCCGGTTACCATAAGTCCTTGAAATACACTTCCAGCAAAAATCGTCCCATTTTGGGGCAAAATTTAAAATTGGTTATCTAGGATATATCATCATGGCAACAACTACTGGCACCGTTAAATGGTTCAACGAATCAAAAGGCTTTGGCTTCATCGAGCAAGAGTCAGGTCCCGACGTTTTCGCACACTTTAGCGCCATTTCTGGTTCAGGCTTTAAGACTTTAGTCGAAGGCCAAAAAGTTGAGTTCACTGTAACTCAAGGTCAGAAAGGCCCACAAGCCGAAAACATCGTAGCATTATAAGATTTCTTATAACGTCTAACGACAAGCAGGTAGAGGCTTCGAAAGCAGCTGCATACCTGAGTTAAGTACTGCGAAGGAACGGCTATTTTTAATAGTGTACTTGCGCGACTTAGCAGTTAAAAAAGCAATACCTTTGGGTGTTGCTTTTTTTTTATGCTTTTTTTTATGCTTTTTTTGCCTTTTTTGATCCCGTTTTAGGCTGAGACGTGACCGACAGTCGGCAATAGTGCTTAAGAGACGAATCCGTTAACCTTGCCTGTGCGGACTCAGTCTGGGTGCCGTAATCATTTAAATAGGGTAGAACATGATCACCGAAACAGTCCTTACAAGGTTCCTGCGCCTAGAGGCTTCAAGTGGTATCCTGTTGTTGTTTGCGGCCGCGCTTGCCATGTTGGCAGAGAATTCCTTCGCCAGCACCTACTATGAAGCGCTGCTAGACCTACCAGTTCAGATTCGTATTGGTGATTTTGAAATCGCCAAGCCGCTGTTGTTGTGGATCAATGATGGTCTGATGGCGGTCTTCTTCTTTCTGATTGGCCTGGAGGTGAAGCGCGAAGTGCTTCATGGCGAGTTATCCGATCCGGCAAGGGTTGTCTTGCCCATTGTCGGCGCAGCCGGCGGCATGATGATTCCGGCGCTCATCTATGCCTGGGTGAACTGGGGAGATCCAGTGGCAATGAACGGTTGGGCCATACCATCAGCCACCGATATCGCTTTCGCCCTGGCAGTATTGGCCCTGGTGGGCAGTAATGTACCCGCCTCGCTGAAGCTGTTTTTGATGGCCTTGGCGATTGCCGATGACTTGGGGGCTATCATTATTATCGCGCTGTTTTATACCAGTCAGCTGTCTGTTTTGTCGCTGATGGTGGCTGCCTTGGCGGTACTGGGATTGTTCGTGCTTAATCGCCGGGGGGTTCTATCATTGGTGCCCTATCTGCTGGTCGGGCTTGTGCTATGGGTGGCGGTCTTAAAATCAGGGGTTCATGCGACTCTCGCCGGTGTTCTGGTTGCCATGTTCATTCCTTATCGCAAAGCCCCAGGCCAGGAATTGACGCAACTCGAGCGTCTTGAGGATGATCTGCATCCCGCCGTTGTGTATGGCATCCTGCCATTATTCGCCTTTGCTAACACGGGTATTTCCTTCGCGGGGCTGACGCTGCAATCGTTGTTGGAGCCGGTGCCGCTGGGGATCGCGCTTGGATTGTTTCTGGGTAACCAGGTGGGCGTCATGGGTTTTTGCTGGGTCGCCATCAAGCTGGGGTTGGCGCGCCTGCCTTCCGGTGCTAACTGGCTGCATATGTACGGTATTTCCTGTTTATGTGGTATTGGTTTTACGATGAGTTTGTTCATCAGCTCCCTGGCCTTTGAAGCATCCGGTAGCGGCACCATGCTCAATGATCGTCTAGGCATTCTGGTGGGCTCAATGGCGGCGGCGCTGCTGGGATTTGTGGTGCTGAAGCTGGCAGGTAGGGCTGCGCCGCCCGCGACACCCGTCACTGGGTAAGGGTAGATTTGTCCTTAATATCCAGTAATCTAGTGGGGTAGTGTCAGACCCGGTTTTTTTCAGTACACTCAAGCAGGTCTGAAGGTACATTAAGATTAGCTAACGAGGGCGAGCGGCATGAATATTGATCCGAGCATTCAATCACTACTTGGTGATCTTGATTTTGATCCTGATGCCCTGAAGGCGAAATACCTTGCGGAACGTGACAGGCGCATACGTTCCGATGGCAGCGACCAGTATCAGGAGGTCACTGCCGAATTTTCTCGTTACGTTCACGATCCTTATGTGGAACCTGGATTTACCCGCGAACCCCTGTTTGATGAAGTGGAAGTGGCGATTATCGGTGGCGGGTTCGGTGGCTTGTTGGCTGGGGCCCGAATTCGAGAGGCAGGCTTTACGGATATCCGCATGATCGAGGGCGCCGGCGACGTTGGTGGTACCTGGTACTGGAATCGCTACCCAGGCGCCATGTGCGATGTTGAATCCTACTGCTACCTGCCTTTGCTCGAAGAAATGGGTTACATCCCGAAGCATAAATATTCTTTTGCGCCTGAAATTTTCGCACACAGCCAAAATATTGCGCGGCACTTCAATCTTTATGACAATGCCTGTTTTCAAACCAATGTGACCTCCATGACGTGGGATGAGGCCGGCGGCCACTGGATCATCTGCACCGATCGTGGTGACCGTATGAAAGCCCGTTATGTTGCCATGGCCAACGGCCCGTTGAATCGGCCGAAGTTGCCAGGGATTGAAGGTATTAACGAATTCAAGGGTTTTACGTTCCATACCAGCCGTTGGGACTATGACTATACCGGTGGTGATTCCTTTGGCAATCTGACCGGTCTGGCTGATAAACGGGTCGGTATCATCGGTACCGGCGCCACCGCCGTCCAGTGTATTCCTCACCTTGGTGAGTCAGCGAAGGAACTGTATGTCTTCCAGCGCACACCCTCGTCGGTGGATGTTCGTAACAATGCTGAAACCGATCCTGCTTGGGCTGCGTCGCTTGCGCCCGGTTGGCAGCAGGAGCGCATGGACAACTTCAACGTTCTGGTCAGCGGCGGCGATCAGGAGGTTGATCTGGTCAGCGATGGCTGGACCGATATTATGCGGAAACTCACGGGCATCGCCGCCAAGCACGCGAGCCGCGAATTGGGTCGGCGTCTCACCAAGGTTGAGCGCGCCCAGCTCATGGAGTTGGCGGACTATCGAAAAATGAATCAAGTGCGGCAGCGCGCTGCAGAATTGGTGGCGGATCCCACTACCGCCGAGGCGCTGAAGCCCTGGTATCGACAATTCTGTAAACGCCCGTGCTTTCATGATGAGTATCTGCAAACCTACAATCGCCCCAATGCCACCTTGGTTGATACCCGAGGCAAAGGCGTCGATCGCCTGACGGCCAACGGTGTCGTCGTTGATGGCAAGGAGTACGAGGTCGATTGTCTGGTATTCGCCACGGGTTTTGAGGTGGGAACCTCGTATACGCGGCGGTCGGGTTACGACATCATCGGTCGCGATGGCAAGGCCATTAGCGACCACTGGGAGGATGGCTTGCGAACCTTTCATGGCTTGCAAAGTCATGGCTTTCCGAACTGTTTTTTCATGGGTTTTGTGCAGACTGCAGTGACAGTCAACGTACCCCACGCATTGAATGAGCAAGCCCTGCATGTAGCCTACATTCTGGCCGAGACCCGTGCTCGGGGTCAGACAGTCGTAGAAGCCAGCGCAACGGCTGAAGCGCAATACGTTAGTGAAGTGCATAGCATGGCCCGTGCGGGCGCGAGGTTCTACGAGGAATGTACGCCAGGCTACTACAACAGCGAAGGCGATTCAGCGAACAAAAGTGGCTTCTTCTCTGATATGTATGGCGGCGGCTCCATCAAGTTTTTTCGCATGTTGAAAGATTGGCGAGCGCAGGGTGAGATGGCCGGACTAACGACTCGATGAGTGCTATTCGTCGAGGTGCAGCAGGATGATGCTTAGCTTAGGCGCAAAAAGCATGATCCAGCGCCGTGAGTCTCGCGTAAGATGCCCAAGTTGGACAAAAGCCCTGCTATTGGGCGCACTATTAATGAACCTCATCGCCTGTAGCCATAACCCGATTGTTCCCCTTGCGACTGTTGCCCATGTTGATCTGGACCGGTTCATGGGTGATTGGTTTGTCGTGGCAACGATTCCGACGCTGTTTGAAAAAGGCCTGTTCAACCCGGTAGAGCATTATGCGCGAAATGCCGACGGGTCGATTAAAATCACCTTCAGTTATCGTCGAGGCAGCTTGACTGCGCCCAAGCAACAGATCACCGCGACGGGTTTTATCCAGAACAGCGTCACTAATGCAACTTGGGCGATGCAACCCTTTTGGCCCATCAAAGCCGAGTATCTAGTCGTCTATCTGCAAGATGACGAGTTCACTATTATTGGCCGTAGTAAGCGTGACTACCTGTGGATCATGGCGCGCGATGCACATATAGCGCCGCAGCAGTTAGCTGCCCTGGTTGATCGTGCCGTGGCCCTCGGTTACCCTCGAGAAAAAATTCAACTGCCGGTCCAGCCTTAGTCTTCAATTGCTAGTTCGGCGACAAAGTAGGCGGTGACATGACCGATATTGATTTTACTAAAGCCGAAAAAGAGCTGCTGGCGCGGAAAATTCAACTGTACTTCAGCGAAGAATTGAACCAGGAGTTGGGTCAGTTCGACGCGCAATTTATGCTCGATTTTTTCTCTGAGGCATTTGGCAGCTACTACTATAATCGTGGTCTTTATGATGCGCAGGCATTGTTTCAGAGTCGAGTCGAGGCGATCGGTGAGGCGATATATGAGCTTGAAAAGCCCACTGAATATATTCGTTAGATTAGGCAGAAAAGAATGCTGGCATGTGGATTCTTGAATATGTCATGATCTTGGCTTGCGTGCGGAAAGACGCGTCGTGATTAACTGTGGGGAAATACATGAGAATAGAACCCGAAAAGGCAGGCCTTGCAGCAGATCGTCTCGAGTGGATCACCGATCATATCAAACGCAACTACATCGACACGCAAAAAATTGCTGGTTGCCAGGTATTGGTAGGACGTCACGGCCATGTGGGCTATTTCCGTAGTTTTGGCCAAATGGATATCGAACGTGACCAGCCGATGGCTGACGATGCTATTTTTAGAATTTACTCCATGAGCAAGCCGATCACCTCGATAGCGCTGATGCAGCTTTACGAACGGGGTTACTTCCAGCTGAACGACCCTGTGTCTCGTTATATTCCCGAATGGGCCGACCAAAAGGTCTGGGTCGCCGGTGAAGGTGCCGACATGCGCACCAAGTCTCCCAACCAGCCGATGACCATGCGCCATGTGTTGACCCACAGTGGCGGTTTGACCTATGGCACCACATCGCATCCAGTGGATAAAGTCTATCGACAGCTGAAGGTGAATCGAGGAGCGGGTGAAACGATCACGAGCTTTATCGAAAAGCTCGCTGGCGTGCCGTTACGCTATGAGCCTGGTGAACAGTGGTTGTATTCATTGTCCACTGATGTCTGCGGCGCGCTGGTGGAAATCATCTCTGGCCAGCCATTTGATGAGTACTTGGATGAGCACATCTTTCAGCCTCTCGGCATGGAGGACACCAGTTTCTGGGTGGCGGCAGACAAGCAATCACGTTTCACCGCTAACTACAGCCGCAATAAAGACAAGAGCCTGCGCTTGATTGATGACCCACAAGCCAGCAACTATCTGAATAAGCCCAGTTTTTTTTCTGGTGGTGGCGGCCTGACTGGCACAATCAAAGATTACTATCGCTTTACCGAAATGCTTCGGTGTGGCGGAGAACTTGAGGGGGTTCGTATCATCGGTTCACGAACATTGGCCATGATGCATATGAATCATCTCAAAGGTGGGCAGGATCTGACCCAGATGGCGATCGGCAGCTTTTCCGAGACAGCCTACGAAGGTGTTGGTTTTGGTTTAGGGTTTGCCACAACACTTGGCCAGGTCGCGACTGGCGGTCCAAGTTCAGGAGACTATTACTGGGGTGGTGCGGCTTCAACGATTTTTTGGGTTGATCCGGTGGAGGATTTATCGGCGATTTTCATGACGCAGTTGATGCCATCCAACACCTTTAATTTCCGCGGGCAGCTGAAAAACATCATCTACGGTGCCATCACTGACTGATGCCCGGTTTAGATTGCTAGTGGTTAGTGCTTTCAAGTGCCGCCAATGTTGCGACGCAATCAGCTTCTAGTTTGATTGAAAACAAACCATCGGCCCGAGTTTTACCCTGATTAATGGCGGCAATGGGTAGGCCATTTCGATAGGCATGGCGGCAGAAGCGAAACCCGGAAAAGACGGTGAGCGACGAGCCAACAATCAGCAAGCCATCTGCCTGGTCGAGTTGCGAAAAAATGTTCTCGACCGTCGTTTTTGGTACGGCACCGCCAAAGAACACCACATTCGGCTTGAGTAGGCCGCCGCAGCGCTCGCAGTCGGGCACCTTAAGCTCTCGAGTCAGCTGCTCTTCTACTTCGGCATCACCATCAGGAGCATGTTCTAAGGCGACGGGCGCGCTGATGCCGTTAATCAAAAGCAATCGCTGTTGCATGGTGTCACGTTCGATAACCTGCTGACAGGTTAGGCAGATAACCTGGTCCAGGCGCCCATGAAGATCGATAACGTTCTGGTGTCCAGCCTGCTGATGGAGTCGGTCGACATTCTGAGTGACGAGCATGCTGATTTGGTCGCGAGCCTCCATGGCGGCGAGAGCCTGATGAGCGGCGTTGGGCTGAGCCAGACTGACCATAGGCCAACCGGCCAAACTGCGTGCCCAGTAACGTCTTCTGGAGGCCGCCAGATTGATAAAGTCAGCATGTTGTATAGGCTGATTGCGTTGCCACTCACCACTATCGTTACGATAGGTTGGAATGCCGGATGGCGCGCTGCAGCCTGCGCCGGTGATCACTAATAAGCGTGGGTGTAGGGCAATAAACTCGGCCAGAGATTTTAAGGTAGGCGAGTCGTTAGTCATTTTGATCGGTGATTTCTTGGGGTGGTGTCGAGTCCCCACAGACTCGAACGAAGTGCAACGAAGATAACGACCGTGAACATAGAGACAGATGAGAATATGAGGGCTTCAGAAGGCCCCACCCACTTCACCAAGTAGCCGCTAAGCAGTGCACCGACAGGGCCTGCGCCCATAAAAGAAAATGAATAAAAAGCCATAATGCGGGCGCGCTGATCCACCGGTGCCATTTCCTGCATGATGGTGCGTGCCATGGTCATCGCCAAGCCACCGCACATTCCCCATAGAAATACACAGGCCAGTAAAGAGTAAAATCCCAGGCCCAATCCACCACAAGCCAGCGCAGTGGCACCGATACCCTGGGCTACCAGTAGCGCTCGGCCCTGCCTGTGTATGTCGCCGATGCGCAGCAGATATAAAATGGTCAGAACCAGGCCTAAAGCGTTAACCCCATTGACCCATGATAACTCTACCGATCCGCCTAAGTAGAGTTCTCGGATGAGTAAGGGGATAGTGACGATATAGGAACCCATAAAAAAGATACCCATCGCCATATTTTGAAATGCGACGGCGCGCAGGTATGGGGAGGCTTTGACGGTTCGAAAACCTTCGAGGACGGACTCGATGATTTGCTTGAGTAGGTGTTCATCTACCGGGGCAGGGCGCTGGTAGGGGACCTTCAGTTTGATAAATGCCAGCATCCCGAGCTGTAGGGCGATAAATTGCAGCATAAGCATTGTCGCGGCGCCTAATTCATCCGCATGTGCGGCAATCAAAAAGCCAATAACCTGGATACCGAACTGAATCATACTCGCCTGGACCACAAGGCGCTGGATCTTGCCGTCAGCGACGAGCGCCAGCAGTCCGTCCCGGGCCGGGGTAACCAGCGCCTGCGCGCAACCCATGATGATGGCGAAGACGATGACACTGTGGTAAGTCAGATCACCGACTAAAACGGTGATGGTCAGAAACAGCGGCGCGGTGGAAGCCAATATGTGGCCGATGATGGCAATTCGTCTACCACCATAGTGGTCTGCCAGGCTGCCGCCTAGCAGCATAAAGAGCATGGCTGGCAGCATAAAAGCCATTTGCGCTATACCGACTTTGTCAGCAGTTTCATCCAGCACCATGGTGACCATCCAGGCGAAGACGACAGACTGGATGCCATAGGCCAGAAACCAGCTACCGGCGCCAATAAAATAGTAATGCAGTGGTTTCATGTATACCTGATAGATGGAGGGCGACACGAAGTGTCTGTTGTTGGTTAGTAGCGCCCAATAGTCCTTTAGTATTCATCGGCCGGTTCACGGCCTCGATGTCGAGGTTTGAGTATATAGAAGGTCAGAGGTTGAGACCATGAATGACCTTTTGCTCAGCTAATTGGGTACACTGGTCGAGAATCATTCAAAGGATCTGCTATGTACGAGCCTAATTGGCTGTCAATATTGCCGCCGGTATTGGCTATTATTTTAGCTATTTCGACGCGCCAGGTCATTTTATCCTTGGGTGTGGGTATATGGATGGGTTTTTGCTTGTTAGAAGGCGTGCAGCCGCTCACCGGAGTCGCATATGCGCTTGATGGTATCGTCGCGGTGTTCAGCGATGCGGGTGATTCAAAAGTGATCATGTTTACGTTAATGATTGGCGGCCTCATTGCGACTATCGAAAAAGTCGGGGGTGTCAGGGGCTTTATTGATTTCCTGCAGCGCCGTCGTTGGGTCCAAAAAGCCAAGCATGCCCAGTGGCTGGCATTTCTCATTGGTGTTGTGGTGTTTATCGAGTCCAACATTACCTTGCTAGTGGCGGGGGCGATCTCTAGACCGCTGTTTGATAAGTATAAAATCTCAAGGGAAAAGCTGGCTTATATTATTGATTCTACTTCTGCGCCTATTTGTATTTTGATTCCCTTAAATGCCTGGGGTGCGGTTGTCATCAGCCTGTTGGCTTCCTCAGCCATTGAGAATCCGGTTGAGGTTTTTGTGGGTGCGATCGCATTCAATTTTTATGCGCTCGCGGCGATTGGTGTGGCGGCGCTAGTCATTTGGCGTGATATTGATATCGGCCCTATGAAAGCGGCTCAGCGCCGCACCGAGAATGGGCTGATGCTCTGGCCTGGCGCCACGCCGATGGTCGATCCCGCGATCATCGATGCGCATGAGGTTGCCAGTGACAGAGATAAGGCGCGCTTCATGTTGTTACCCATCCTGGTCATGGTCGTTGGCATGCCCTTGGGTCTCTATGTGACCGGTGACGGTGATTTGCGAGCAGGCTCGGGTTCCACAGCCGTCTTGTGGGCTGTCGTCGCGGCATTGACGATGGCCTGGGTGTTAGTGCTCGCGCAGGGCAAATACGGGGTGACGGAACTCATGCAGATCTTTCTGCGTGGTGCCGGTGGCCTGCTGCCGGTGGCGGTGATCTTGCTGTTGGCATTGGCCATGGGCGATGTCGCGAGTCTGCTCGGTACAGGTATCTACATTGCTCAGCTAGTCCAGGACAGCTTGCCCATCTTTATGCTCTTACCGTTACTGTTTCTGGTTTCTGCGGTGATTGCTTTCTCGATCGGTACGAGTTGGGGGACATTTGCGATCATGATTCCACTGGCGATGCAGATCGCCTTACCGTTAGAACTGTCGGCATCATTGTTTCTGGCTGCGGTGCTGTCCGGTGCTGTGTTTGGTGACCATGCATCACCTATCAGCGATACGACGGTGGTGGCCTCAATGGCTGCGGCGACGGATCACATCGATCACGTCAGAACTCAGTTACCCTACGCCTTACTCAATGGTGGAATCGCTTTGAGCGGCTTTCTGATACTGGGTTTAGTAGCGCTGTAAGTGGGCTGCGCCTAGGTTTTTTTGACCAGGGTTTCTTTGACGGTAAAAAGCATGATCAAGACACCCACAATGCCGATGGACGCGGTCATCGAGAACGCGGTAGCGAGGACGAACAGGTTGGCGATATAGCCCATAAAAAGCGGCCCAGCGAAGGCGCCGACATCGCTCATCAAACGCCAGACGCCAAGAAACTCGCCACGTTCCGATGGTGGCGCAAAATCAGCACCTAAAGTCATATTGATACCGCTGCCTAAGCCATTGCCAACACCCGCGATCATAGCGGCGATCACGAGGCTCCAGAGACCGGTTGAGAATGGCACGCTGAACAGGCCGATAGACAATAACGCCAGGCAACTTACTGCCGCATACTTGCGCCCCCAGTTATCCATCAGATAACCGGCGACAGGGAACATGGTCATATCAATGGCAGCCGCGACACCAACAATCAATCCTATATCCGTCGCGCTCAGGTCAAGGGATTCCCCCCACAATGGAATGAGTAACGAGCGCCCAGCTCGTAGCACGGTGAGACATAAAATGGCGAGTCCGGCTGTCAGAAAAACCTGCCTGTGAGCCCTGACGATATGCGGCAGTAGCGTGACCATAGACGGCGACTCGGCGTGTTGGCTGGTTTTGTTAGTTTTGACGGAAAATACAATTAAGCCGAACGCCAGGCAGGCGACGATGCTGATGCCGATGAAAACCCAGGTAAAACCGAACTGATCCGCCGCCAACCCACTTGCCACGGGCCCGAGGAGATTGCCGAAGCGCTGTAAGCCGGCCATGGTTGAAACCGCCTTACCGCGCTGGTGAAGTGGAACGGCGTCACTGATATGGGTCAGGCGGGATAGCAGCCAGGTTGCGACAGCCACGCCAAAGCAAAACGCGGAGATAGCCAGCTCGAAGGTTGTCTCGGCTTGGCTTGCCAACAGTCCTGAGGCGATCATGACGCCGATGCCAATCAACATCGTGTGCTTATCGCCGAGCCTCGATGCGGCATAGCCTGCCGGAATGTCTGCCGTCATATTTCCTAAGCCGCGCAAGGAGAACACCAGCGCGGCAACGCCCACACTGGCTCCCATATCGAGAGCAAAGAGTGGAATCACCAGCAGGACGCTGCCTTGGCAAATTGACATCAAGAATGAGGGCAAATAGACCGAGAATAGTAAGGAGCGGTACATCTCCCAGGTTGTCATAGCGGGTGGATCAATCATGGCTGTTGCGTTCGCCTGCTTAGCTTCATCAAAGGGTATCGTCCACGGCCGAAAATAGGCTAGTTTATAATCGGTCAGGTCTAGGCTGGCAATTATAGCGTTCAGGAATCGAGGGCCAAGCACCGCATCGAGTCACGAATAGTCAGCGCGAGCGTTAAAAAATAGTGCGGCGCTAGAACCTTTAGCTTGAGGATCCCGGTCACCCTGTTCAAGCATCAGTCGTGCGCCAAAGTATCGCGGTTGATGCCTGAATGCGCGAGTCAATGGGAGCTCTGCCAGCAGATTCATTATTTTGATGTAAAAAAAGGCCTCGTTAAGAGGCCCTTTTAGCTTACACAAGCCGACTAAGGTTTATTCACTAACAAGCTTTACCAGCATCTTGCCGTTGTTGGCACCTTGGAATAAGCCTTCGAAGGCAGTCACGGCATTGTCAATGCCATCGAAGATAGTTTCATTGTATTTCACTTCCCCAGACTTGATCCAACGACTCATATCCGTCAAAAATTGGGCTTGTTGGTCGACAAAAGCAGAAACCACAAATCCCTTCAAGGTGATGTGTTTGTAAATCGTTTCTGTGAGGTTGCGCGGTCCCGGGGTCGCTGTCGCGCCGTCGTTGTAAGTGGAAATCATGCCGCAGATCGGTATACGACCATATAGACGCATATGCGTCAGTGCGGCTTCCAGCTGTGGTCCGCCAACGTTTTCGAAGTAAATATCGATGCCTTCGGGAGCCGCTTTACGTAACTCTGTCAGTGGGTCGGCCGTCTTGTAGTTAAAGGCGTGGTCAAAGCCCAACGATGCCTTCAACATCTCTACCTTGTCATCACTACCGGCACTACCAATGACGGTACTGCCGTGAATCTTGGCGATCTGCCCAACGATACTGCCCACTGCGCCGGAAGCAGCTGATACAAACACGGTTTCCCCGGGCTTGTATTCACCGGTCACCAACAAGCCGCCGTATGCGGTCAAGCCAGGCATGCCCATCACGCCCAAGTAGGCAGACAGGGGGGCAAGCTCGGGGTCAATCTGATTGACACCTTCGCCATTAGAGATAGCGTACTCGCGCCAGCCGAGACCGTGAGTGACATAGTCGCCGACCTGGAAACTAGGATTGTTGGATGTGACCACCTTGCCGAGTGCACCGCCAATCATGACTTCATCTAACGGCCAAGCCATTGCCATGCGGCCGCGCATATAAGGGTCGACGGACATGTAATGATTCTGAATAAGGATTTCGCCGGCACCGGGTTCGCCGATGTCTCGCTCGACCATGGTGAAGTTAGCTGCTGCTGGCAGGCCAGTGGGGCGAGACTTGAGGTGTATTTCTTTGGAGATCATAGCCGGGTTACCTTAATGAACGAGCCAGTATGTTATACCAATATGCTGGGGAAAGCATGAATGCGCCTTTAACGACGCGAGTTATAGGCCGTCACGCAAGCCCTTGAACCCCAGAGTTTTATCCGGGGCTAACAAGGCGCTAAGGGCAGGTCTGACCCAGCCCGTACCCCTATGCCAGGAAACTATCGCGCTGCGTGTCCGTCAGGTATTGCTTATAACCTCAAATTTTCGCGAGGATATTTTTCAAGGCATCACAGTTCTTTACGCGCTCAGCCGTTGTCGTACCCAGAAACGCGACACTCAGCGACGTCACACCCGCTTCGCGGTATACCTGCAAACGATCTCGAATAAAGCCTTCATCGCCCACAAGGGAGGTAGCATCCAAATACGATTGGGGAATGGCCGCTTCAGCCGCCGATTTACGACCCGCCAAATACAAATTCTGAATCTCTTCAGCTTCATCCTCGTAGCCATATTTGCGAAATACCTGATTGTAGAAGTTCTTCTCCTTGGCGCCCATGCCGCCAACATACAGGGCAATATTCGGCCGTGCCATATCCCGATAAGACTCGAGACCCTGGCCCACGGCAACAGAGCCACCAGCATAGATTTCCAATGGCGGCAGACCCGGGTCACGCTTGGCGTTACCGGCTCTCAATGCTTCTCCCCAGACCGCGTCTGCACCTTCAGCCATAAAGAATGCCGGTAGCCAGGCATCAGCAATTTCAGCCGTCATCTCGACACTCTTTTCACCTAAGGTAGCAAGGGCGATGGGAATCTCGCTGCGGTACGGGTGGTTGATGATTTTTAAGGCCTTGCCGAGACCAGTTCCCTGGTCGGCGGGGAGTGGTATCTGATATTTCTTGCCCTGATGATTGAGTTTCTCGTCCCGTTGCCAAACCGTGCGGCAGATATCCACAATCTCGCGGATACGGGTCAAGGGCGCGTCGTAGGGGACACCGTGAAAGCCTTCGATCACCTGCGGCCCAGAGGCGCCAAGTCCAAGCATGCAACGACCCTCTGACAGGGCGTCGACCCCGGCGGCGGTCATGGCCAACAGCGTGGGTGTTCGGCTATAGATATTCAAAATACCTGAGGCGATGATCACTCGTTCGGTTTTCGCCGCCACATAGCCCATGGCGCTGACGGCGTCAAAGGAATAGGCCTCGGGAATCCAGACGACATCGAGCCCGGCTTTTTCTAACTCGACCAGCTCTTTTGTGGCACCGATAAAGCTTGAAGAATAATGCATGCTAGTGGCAAGTTTCATGGAATCTCCTGTTTGAGGCTGGGTATATCAATAGGGATGAAAGCTTGAGTCTAATAATTAACGTCAGAGGGTGCCAGCAAAGAGTTTCAGTCTGGGCAAATAAGCAAGCAAGGTTGCAGCGCGAGCGATGAAATAGATGTACAGCGCGAGCCATAAGCCGTGGTTGGCCAGGCTTTCAAAGCTCCACCAAGCTGTCAGGTAGATCGCCAGCGAGGCGATCATGGCATTGCGCATCTCGGCGGTGCGCGTGGCGCCAATAAAAGCACCATCTAACAAATAGCACGCCACCGACACTGGCGGCGCAAACACCGCCCAGAGCCAATAAATCTCGCAACTGGCTCTGACAGCTTCAACATTGGTGAGTCCCGCAATAATCACACTGCCGGTCAGCCAGAATACCAATGTCAGGAGGAAGGACGTACCAAAACCAAGTTCGGCGCTATAGACCAGGATCTGATTCACCTGCTGAGCACTTCGAGTACCAGTGGCTTGGCCGATCAGACTTTCTGTGGCCAATGCGAAACCATCGAGGAAAAATGCCGAGAAGCTGACGAATTGCATTAAGATCGCATTCGTGGCCAACAGCACGTCGCCGGATTTTGCGCCCTCATTGGTGAACCAGGCAAAGGCAAAAATCAGGCACAGTGTGCGCAGCATAATGTCTCGGTTCACGACCAGCATGTTTGTGAGGGCGGCATAATCCAGTAGATGGGACATGGGAATGTGCAACGACACGGCTTGCCGGAGCAGGTGTTTTCGAACGATTAAGAGACCTGCTGCCATCGCTATTATTTCGGCCATCACCGTTGCCGCCGCAACCCCGGGTACGCCCCAATCGAAGACGACCACAAACAGCAGGTCGAGGATGATATTGGTACCGGTTAAAATCAGTTGCAAAGCGAGCAGCGCGCGAGTCTGTTGGATACCAAGTAAATAGCCCATCACGGCCAAATGAGCCAAGCTGATGGGTGCGCCCCAAATACGAATTTGGCAATAGCTCAAGGCGGCAGACTCGACAGCCGGACTACCGTCAATCAGGCCAAGGGCCAGGCTGAGCAAAGGGTATTGAAAGAGCAACAGCAGGGCACCGATACCTGCGCCGATAAATAGGGCGCGATACAAGGTCGCTTTAGCCTCGCCAGGCTGATTCGCACCGGTTGCCTGGGCAACCAGTCCCGTGGTCCCCATGCGCAAAAAGCCGAAACCCCAGTAGAGGAAGCTGAAGATCATGCCGCCGACAGCGATCGCGCCGATCAGTGCCGGGTCGCCAAGATTACCGATCACAGCCGTATCAACCAGGCCCAACAATGGTGTCGATAGATTCGACAGAATGATTGGCCAGGCGATATGAATAATGGTGGTGCGCGAAAAGGCGCGGCGGCTGTTCAAAGACTAACTCCAAGTTAAGGGGACGATCATAACATCAGAACAATCGTTTCTGGACGTCGCGGGCGATGTAGCTTGTGAAAAGTAGCGTGCATTTTTTGTGGCATTACCACGCTATAGCCTGCTATGGTCCTTAAGTAGTTGTTCAAAAAAAGCACACCATAAAAGCAGAACAAACAGTTGTAGAGGTAAGTTAGTATGGCAGTAGCAGTAGAAGAGCAAGTGAAGTTTGTATTGCGTCTCACCCCAGCGATGCACAAGAAGATTAAGCGTAGCGCGAAGTTAAACAATACATCCATGAATAAGGAAATCACCAACAGGTTGACCGATTCTTTCAGCAAAAAAACTACCGAAAGTTTGCTCGGCGACATCGTTAAGTTGTTAGAAAAAAGCAAGTGACTTGTGAAATGTTCTTATGGTATTACAAACCGCTATAAGAACATTGCTCATCTAGTCCCGTCTAGTGACTTTTCCTGGCCGGCTCATTCGCGACTGCCCCGGGGTCGAAAGCCCCTCGCCATTAGATAGTGCTTTTTCGATCTTATGCTCCCGCTGGTGCGCGTATTATATTATGTACGTGGTCATTTAACTTGCAGTATAAGGCGCTGCCGCGCGCCGCTTTTTCTCTCTCGTACTATTCCTGTTCCGAAGCAGATTGTAAAAAATATTGTTGTTTCAGGAACAAAATAATTTGCTGTAATTTTAGATATATGTGACTTTAAATCGCGAAAAATAGGTAGCCTATTTTTACTGGCGGTAACGGATGAGTCTCTGTGCGGTGGGTGGTTAATAGGAGAAGGTCATGAGTGATGCATTAAGTATTGACGATGTTGATATCGATGTTGATATCGATGCTGATATCGATGTTGATACAGGCGCTGATATCGACTCGGTCGATAGCGTCAACGATTTTGATGAATCGGTTGGGTCAGGTGAAATGAGTCCCAATATGCAACGTCACGATGTTCGTCGAAAAATCGAAGATATTATGGAGCGTCGGCGGCTGCGTGAAGAATTTGGTGAGCTCGACTTTTAACCGTTTACCATTACGGGCTCAGTTTATGTGATCTACCGGTGCTGTTTGATGGCAACTGTTAGAGGACGAGAAAGATAGCGAAATTTTGTGGTCGATAGTCCGTTAAGAGAGTCCTTTAAGAGAGACCGTTAAATCGCAATACCCGTAATCAAGATTATCACTTTTTTAATAATGTCGAGTTGGCTATGGCCTTCCCGGTACAGTGCGTAGACGGGTCGGTTGAAGGTCGCCACACCTTTGACCGGGAATAAAAAATCCTGGGTTTCCAATATTCGTTGGGATAGGAAAGCCGATCCGGCATGCGTCTCCAGGAAACGGGTGGCGATGCTCGCAAGGTTAACGCTCAAGTTGGCAGGGGGTACCTCACCGAATCGATTGGCATGAAAGACCGCGAAAGATTCACCCCAATCGACATAGATATAGCCTGCCTGAAAAGCGCTTTTAGCCACCTGCTGAGGTTTTGTTGAGACCATCAAGAGCTTCATTTGGCCAACTTTAACTGCCTTCAATTCTGGTAAATCGGGTGGTTCGCAGAGCACGACGACGTCGAGTGTACGTTCTGTCAAGCGCCGAACGAGTTCGTAATCAGGGTGGGCTTCTGCCTGTATACTGAGCTGTGGATAGTCGTTGGCAATGTCCTGTATTTTTTGAGTCAAATTAGACTGCCAAAGGGCCGTGGTAGAGCCAAGGTGCAACCGCGTCGTCTGATTTTTTTGCAGTGAAATTTCCTGCAGGGTGCGCGACCAGTTCAAGATCAGGTTTTGCGCGTGGGGCAGTAGACGCTCGCCCTCACTGGTGAGCTGGACGTTGCCGCGGGTGCGAATAAACAAAGAGACCCCGAGGTACAGTTCAAGTTGTTTGATTCTCGCAGAGACAGCGGCCGACGTCAGATACAAATTGTCTGCAGCATGGCCAAAGTGCCGGGTTTTGTGCACTTCCAGGAATGTTTTAAGGTTTTCGATATCCACAGTGATAGGCTCTCGGCTACCGCGGCAATATAGCAGATTTTTGCGAGCCGCCTACAGGGTTTTGACTGCGGTATAAATGCGAATCGCGGTGGTCAGCCAACACAAGCAGCCAAAAATAATGGCGAAGATCCAGAAGCTGCTGGGCATGAGGCACATTAGCACTAAGCACAGGATGGTCTCGAAGCCCTCGGTCAGACCGCCCAGATAATACAGAGACTTTGAGCCTCGCAGGCTGGTGGTTAAACCGCGTTTGGCGGCAAAGGTTGAATACGCCAGAAACGAACTGCCAGTGCCGATAAAGCTGAATATCAAAAACGCGCCGTAGCTGGCATGTTCTGGCTGAGCCAGAACAAAGCCAAAAATCACCGCTGAATAGAAAATGAAGTCCAGAACGATGTCCAGGAAGCCGCCTAAGTCGGTCATGGCAGAGAAGCGCGCCACAGCGCCATCAAGACCATCGCACAGGCGGTTGAGCAGGATCATCGCCAAGGCTGCCTCATAAGCGTGCAACGCGATCAATGGCATTGCTCCAAGGCCCAGAACAAAGCCCACAACGGTCACCTGGTTCGCGCTGATACCTAATGAAGCCAGGTGGCTGCCACAGCGGTTGAGTGGCGGGTCAATGACCCGCCGTAGCCGTGCATCAAACACCCACTAATACCTCGCTCAAAATGCTACTTCTTCTGGCGGCGGCGCTGAGCACTGCCTTCCTGAGCCTGGCTCATATCCATAATCGTGTCGACGTTGGCGACAAAACTCTCAAAGGTCGCATCCGTGCCGAGATTGACGCCATCATTGCTGTACATGGCTGCCATAGAAAATCGACCACCGGCGGCCTGAAAGACCTTGCCGCTTGGCGCATCGTTGCTGCACATGAACAGGACCGCCGGGGTTACCAGCGATGGCGCCCTTTCTGCGGGTGGGTTTTCCGCATCGAAAGTCGGCCGGCCTGGTAAGTTAGCCGTCATGCGGGTGGCGGCGGCAGGTGCCAATGAGTTGACCTTAATATTGTGCGAGGCACCTTCGCCGGCTAACACGTTCATCAGGCCCAGCATACCCATTTTAGCTGCTCCATAGTTGGACTGACCAAAGTTGCCCCAGATACCCGATCCTGAAGACGTGAAGACAATACGACCATAATTTTTAGCGTACATAATCGGCCACGCCGCATGGGTCACGTAAGCAGTGCCGTCCAAGTGTACCGCCAGCACCAGATCCCACTCTGCCAGTGTCATGTTCTTGAAAGATTTATCCCGTAAAATACCGGCATTGTTGACCAGTATATCGATGGTGCCGAAGGCGGCGACGGCATCGTCAACAATACTTTGAGCGCCCGCCTTGTCGCTGACTGAAGCCTTATTGGCAATCGCGCGACCACCTGCAGCCGTGATTTCAGCGACCACCAGATCGGCAGCATCGCTACCCCCGGCGCCATCGACGCTGCCACCCAGGTCATTCACCACCACGCTGGCGCCACGCTTGGCAAATTCCAACGCGTGGGCTTTGCCTAATCCGCCGCCTGCACCGGTGATGACGACGACCTTACCTTCAAATTCACTCATAGAGATCTCCTTCGTTGGTTGATTATTCGGTGTTGACCTGCGCGCGGCGCTCGGTGAGCTGCTCTAGAATACTTTGGTGTTCCTGACGACTTAAATCGTAATGGCTGTAGCACCAGACTGAGACGACGGCGAAACCCGACACGATAGGACCGTACAGTAACGCAAGCTGGGTCAGGGTTTCGGCGGGTATATCCGCGGCAGATTGAATCGCCTGGCCTGTTGGCCAGTTAATGAGGTCGAGGGCAACGCCAGCCGCGAGGGTGCCAAGCCCGGAGGCGCTCTTGTTCGAGAATGATGAGGCGCCAAAAAAGATCCCTTCCTGGCGTTTGCCTGTGGCCAGCTCATGCTGGTCGGCGATGTCGGCCACCATTGAGCCAAAGCTAACCAGTGCCTGGACCACGGTAAGACCCTGGATGAACTTGATGATGACCAGTAGTACCAGTAACTCGGCGGTATGGTTGGCTGGAAAGAAATCTAGCAGGCGCAGGACAATCGGTAGTATCTGGCAGATGGCCCAAGCCGACGTACCAAAAATGACCCCTGGCTTTTTCCCCCACCGGGCATGAATGCTGCGAGTGAAAAGACTGCCTATGACCACCCCAATGGGAGCGGCAATGGCGTAAATAAAGATGGCTGCGGGTTTAAGCTCCCAGAAGTAAGTGTTGATATACAGGCCTAAAGCACCATCAATCCCAACCATGAGAAAGACGACGATGACGCCGATGAAGAGCCAACGAAATGATGTGTTTTGTAACGCCAGCCGCACTTCGGTAAAGACCCGAGTCAAGCTGAAGGGGGCTGCCTCGCCAATAGGTTGGGGTAGAAAAGGAATCTGCTTGCGCGTGCCCCAGGCTGATAGCCAGATAGTGATCACCATCAACGCGGATAGTGTCAGTGCAAAGGGCGTGTAAGCGGTCCCGTTTAATTGACCGTTGGGGAATTCTTCGCTGGCTGCAAAAAACACCAAGAAGGCCAAGGCGACGGCAATGAGCCCACCGAGGGTACCAAACACCAGGCGAAAGCTGACGATTACGGTACGTTCTTCGAAATTTTCAGTCAGTTCTGCGCCAAGAGCAATATGCGGCACGTGATACAGGGTCATTGCCGTACGGGTCAATACGGCAAACACGATCAGCCAGATAAACAGGCCGGTCTCGCCAAGCGTCGGCGGACTGAATAATAGGTAAAAGCAGATGCCCAGCGGTATGGCCGAGGCATACATAAACGGGTGTCGTCGACCCAGACGTGATCGCCAGTTATCTGACAGTGAGCCCGCCAGCGGATCCGTGATGGCATCGAATATCAGCGCAATACCCAGTGCCAGGCCACAGAGGGTGCCGGAGACTTCCAGCACTTGATTGTAGTAGAACAATACCAGCAACCCGAACGCGGTATTCTTCAGTCCCTCGGCAGTCTGACCGACACCGTAGTTGAGTTTCTCGGTCAATTTTAGTTTACGGTTTGCTGCCATACTTGCTCCCAATCGATGTCCTGATAGTACGGTGAACCAAGGGAACAATAAAGTAGTCTAGATAGAATAAGTCAGGCCTTGATGGAGACGTCCTGAAACTGCAACTGATTCAACGTGTAGTAAACACCTTGCTGCGCCATCAATTCATCATGGGTTCCTAATTCCTTCACGGCCCCGTCTTTTAATACCAGAATTCGGTCGGCTTCTTGAATGGTCTGCAGGCGATGGGCGATCAGAATTGAGGTCCGATCTTTCATGATTTCATGGAGTGCCGTCTGGATCAGCTGTTCGGTCTCTGTATCGATACTGGCCGTAGCTTCATCCAAAATTAGAATCTCAGGATCTGCTGCCAGGACCCTGGCAAAGGCCAGCAATTGCCGCTGGCCCTGAGATAGGTTCTGACCACGCTCGACTAAGGGTTCATCATATTGTTGGGGTAGGGCCTCGATAAACTCGTGGGCATTGACGAGCCGCGCCGATTCAATGGCTTTCTCGCGGCTGATGTTGGGGTTGCCCAGAATGATGTTTTCCAGCACGGTGCCGGAGAAAATATGAAAGTCCTGTAGAACTACCCCGATCTTCTGCCGCACGGCGCTGGAATGAAGTCGATTCAAATCGATATCATCGAGAAAAATGGTGTCGTCAGGAAAATCGTAAAACCGACCTAACAACCTGATCAAGGTGCTCTTGCCGGAACCCGTGGGGCCGACAATGGCGAGCTTCTCGCCAGGTTGAATGGTAAACGACACATCCTTCAAAACGGGTTGGTCTACGTCATAGCCAAAGGTTAGGTGGCGGAACTCGAGCTTGCCTTGAATACGTGCGGGCAGCTTAACCGGGGTCAAAGGTTCTCGCACCTGTTCATGCCAATCCAGAGCCTGAAAAATGCGCTCGGCACTGGCCATGGCACGAAACATAACATTGTATTGCATGCCCAGCACTCGGATCGGGCGAATGAACATATCGATAAACTGACTGAAGAGGACGATGCTACCCAAAGAGATGGTCTCCTGCAGGGCGGCGCCACCGCCAAACCAGATGATGACCGCCAGGGCGAGATTGATCATGTTGTCGGTGAAAGCGCCATAACCGGTTTCCAGGTAGATCGCGTGAATCTCCTGGTCCTGGTTAGTCTTGTTGATAGCCTGGTAAGTGGCGAGATTTTGACGCTCGCGGTTACTCAGCTGGACCACTTGCATGCCGCTGAGGTTTTCCTGCAGGTTCTGGTTGAGTTGTGAGACCGTGTTGCGAATTCGACGGTAAACCCGCCGAGTCGCCATGCGAAAGAAATAGGTGATGAACGCAAACAGGGGAATGGACAGCATGAGGTACAGCGTCAGCCTGACGTCAATCGCCAGCATGATGCCGAGCGCCAGAAAGAACGGTACAAATTCACCCACCAACATGCCCAAGCCCATCAACAGCTCGAACAGTGCCTGCACGTCATTGGTGATGCGAGTCATCACCCGGCCGACGGCGACCTTGTCATAAAAGGATGAGGGTCGGTGTTCCATATGCGCGAACAAGTCTTGCCGCAGGTCGCGCAGGGCATACAAAGAGGTCTGCGCGAATGTCACGCGGTGCAAGTGATAGAGAAGCTGACAAGCGACGGTGAAGAGCCCGAAAATAGTGCAGGCACTGGCTATGGCAGACCAGCCAGTGAAGTCCATCAACCACTGGTTCAATGCATTCATGCCATAGTCGGGCAAATGCGCGTCGGGCTGGCCCATGATCACGCCATCAATAACAACGCGACTGATGATCACCGGCAACAACACAGCCAGTATCGACGCGGCCATGACCAGGGCGATACTGGTCATCGCCAGAAGTTTATGGGGTCCTAGCCAATGGCCGATACGTTTCAGGTAGGCGAAGTTCATCGACTGGCCATGAATATCAGCCTCAAAAACCCCGTGGTCGAGTTTTGGCTGCGTCATGAGGATCTGTCTCCTTCGGCGGCCGTCTCTAAATGATTCAGCAGATGTCCCTTGATGCTCTGCGCCTTTTCGAGTTCGGCGTACAGGCCGCCAAGGGCGAGCAGTTCCTCGTGAGTGCCGGTTTCTCGAATACGGCCTTCTTCGAGTACAATGATCCGGTCGGCGTGGCGCGCAGTTGATACGCGATGCGATACCAGCATGGTCGTCAGACCCTGTCTCATGGCCTTGAGGCCGGATAAAATGTGTTCTTCGGTTTCCGTGTCAACTGCTGAGAAGCAGTCGTCAAGAATCAACAGTGGCGTCATGCGGATGAGTCCGCGGGCGAGGGCCGTCCGCTGCTTTTGGCCGCCCGAGAGGGTCACGCCACGTTCACCCAGTACGGTTTGTAGACCATCAGGAAAACGTTCAATCGTATCTCGCAGTGCCGCAGCGTCTGCGGATTGCCAAATCGAATCCAGGTCCCGTTCAGGATCGTCGTAGGCGATATTCTCGCCAAGGGAGTCAGCAAACAGGAAAGGATCCTGCAACACCATGCACACCTGTTCTCGTAACCGCGTCAGGGCAAAGTCCTGAATGGGGTGATCGTCTAGCAGTACCTCACCACGGCTTGGATCAAGCAGACGCACAAACAAACGCAACAGTGTCGACTTGCCCGAACCTACACGCCCAAGGATGGCGATAGTCTCACCGGCCTGTACTTCGAAGTTAATGTTTTCTAGCGCGTATACCGACTTGTTGGCATATTGGTAGTAGAGATTTTTAACGGTAATTTTACCGGTCAAGGCTGGTCCACTGGGCTTGCTGTTGTCCCGTATTTCTGGCTCGTAGTCGAGCACTTCAAACAACCGGGCGGTACCCGAGGCACCACGTTGCCATTGGGTCACCAGTGATCCGGCCTCGCGGACTGGCCATAACAATAATCCCAGATAAGAGAAAAATGCGGCCAGGGTACCGAGGCTGATTTCGCCACTATTCACCAGCTGGCTGCCGTAACCGATGATAATCAAGGTTGCGGCCGCCGCCAGCGTAGGCATTAGGGCGCTGAGTTGTGAATTGGCGGCAAACAGCAGGCGGTTTTTTTCGGCAAAGTCAGCGTTCACCACTGAGAATCGATTGACCTCGTCTTGCTCTTGAGCCATGGCCTGAACCGTTCGTATGCCATTGAGATTTTCCTGAACGAAGGTGGAAAGACTCGAGAATCCTTCCTGTACCCGGTGTGACCTGGCATAGATCCGCTTCGAGTAAAGATAGGCGACTAGAGTAATGATCGGTAGTGGCAGTATCACTGCCAGGCTGAGTTTGACCGACAATGAGAACATAAAGGACAGACTGACGACGGCGGTAAATATGAGGACTGAAGTCATACGCAAAGTGCCCGCGATAAACTCGCGAACCAGGGAAATATCATTGATGGCGCGGGCCATTAAATCGCCGATACTAAACTGGGAATAGAACACGGGTCCCTGTCGCTGCAGATGTGCATAGACGCGATTGCGGGCATCAAAGGCGGCGTACATGCCGATGCGGCGGATCAGAATCCGGCTCACGATAGTCACCAGCATCTGTGCCAGCACGCAGGCGCAGATGGCCAGGGCAGGGTAGGTCAGAGCGGCGGCTGCCTGATCAAGGGTGACTTGCTGCAATTTGAGCGAAACTTGCCCCGCAGCGACGCTATCGATGCCAATTTTGACGAACTGCGGAATCAACGCCTCGAAAATTCGCGCAACCAGCAAGCCGGTAATGCCGAAGACAAATGTCCAGAGATGCTGTCGAATATAAGGCAGCAAACGTAACAGTACTTTCATGGATCCTTACTTTCGTCGTTAGTGGTCGCCATCATTGGTATCAGTATGTGCAAAAATTTGAGCATATTTGCGCCGGTTGCAGACGAGTATCAGGCGCTGGGGATGTGATGCATGGTAACGAATTGGTGAGTTGATTGCCAGACGACAAAGCCGATGTGGTGGTTAACAATGCTCACAAATTAGTCGCTGATGGTGGTAGGATTCGTACCAGAGGGTGCCGCAGTATTATCCTTGGGTGGCGAGTTTGGTTCAGCAGAGGGCAGCAAATGAGAGCAGGATTAAGTGCATCGGATCAAGCCTTTCAGTTAGAGGTCAGGTCATTTCTCAATGAACATCTGGATGACGCCGTCAGCCGCAAGGTCAGGCTGGGCTATTCCGTCACCAAAGCCGAGCAGGATAGCTGGACTCGAATTCTGAATGCCCGTGGTTGGGCAGCGCCCCACTGGCCCGTTGAAGTCGGTGGAACGGATTGGAGCATGATCCGTCGACATATTTTTGAAAATGAAATGCGTGGCGCACATGCGCCAGAGCTGCAGGGTTTTGGCTTTAAGATGGTGGGCCCAGCCATTATCAACTATGGCACAGAGGCCCAGAAGGCCCACTATCTGCCATTGATACTCAATGCGGAAATCTCCTGGTGTCAGGGTTATTCGGAGCCCCAGGCGGGTTCTGACTTGGCGTCGGTGCGCACTCGAGCGGAGTCTGATGGCGATGACTATGTGGTCACTGGTTCCAAAATCTGGACCTCGGCGGCGGAACAGGCTGATCATATTTTTGTGCTGGTGCGGACTGACCCGACCGCCAAACCTCAGCTAGGTATTAGTTTTCTGTTGATTGATATGAATACGCCGGGCGTCACCGTTGAGGCGTTAATGGCTTTTAATGGCAAGCGGTTGTGGAATCAGGTGTTTTTTGATGGCGTGAGGGTGCCCAAGGGGAATCGCCTGGGTGAGGAGAATCAGGGCTGGAGCGTGGCCAAGAACCTGCTGGGCAACGAACGCATGGCTGTCTCAAGGGTGGCTGAGAATCGACGTATCCTCGGTTGTATCATGAGAGTCGCTGAGGCGGAGCAGGCCCGTAACATTGACCTAGGACCGGAATACGCGGCGCAGTTGGCCAGTCTGGCGATTCGCCTGGAGGCGTTGGACACAACCGCGCAGCGCCTGTTATCGACCTTTGACCAGGGCGGTACGGTAGGTGGCGAGCCGTCCATGCTCAAGCTTAAAGGCAGCGAGCTGGTGCAAGCGATGGATCGCCTGCTGATGGACGCGATCGGTTATTATGGCCTGCCGCTGGATTCGACCCTGCGTGGTGATGACGCCGAACCCGTGGGCCCGGATTACACAGATATGGTCGCCAGTGGCCTGTTTCACCATCGCGGTTACACCATTGCCGGTGGGTCCAGCGAAGTGCAGCACAATATTATTGCGCAGGCCGTGCTGGGCTTGTAACACCGGGCAGGTGCGTGGCCCGCTTTTGATAGAACAGACAGGATAAACGTGACACATCAACGTGGAAACTAATACCCCGGGTACCGGTCATCATTCCGCCCCGGCTTACGAGCTCAATAAGTTGGTGCGTCTGGCGTTGCCGATTCTGACCGCCCAACTCGCGCAGATGGCAATGGTGCTGGTTGACACGCTCATGGCTGGCCGAGTCAGTGCCGTAGACCTTGCCGGCGTCGCACTCGGTGGTGCGCTGATGTGGCCGATGATGATGTTTTTCATGGGCGTGCTGCAAGCAGTTACGCCCGCGGTGTCTCAGCTCAACGGCGCCGGGCGCCAGCGTGAGGTGGGCGAGGTCATTCGCCAGGCCTTGTGGCTAGCAGGCTTCGGCGCAGGTTTGCTCATTGCATTTATCCTTAACGCCGAGATCATCTATGCCTTTATGGTGATAGATCCCGCGGCGATCCCCGTTTCGGTAGGTTATCTGGCAGCGACGGCTTGGGGCGTGCCGGCTCTGATGGGTTATTTTGTCCTGCGGTTTTTGTGTGAAGGGCTGGGCTTTACTCGGCCGGCGATGTTCATTGCGGTGTCGGCCTTGCTGTTAAAAATTCCATTGAATTATATATTTATCTACGGTGCCTTTGGGATTGCCCCTATGGGTGGCGTCGGCTGTGGCGTGGCCACTGCGATCGTTATGTGGCTTGAACTGTGTTTAATTTTAGTCGTAGTGAGTCAGTCGCGATTTGAGTCAACGGGTTGGCGGCAGCAGTTCAGCTGGCCAGACTGGCAGCCCATGAGACGACTGATTGCCGTGGGAATCCCCATCGGGGCAACCATGTTTTTTGAGATGGCGCTGTTTGCCATGGTGGCGTTATTGCTCGGTCGCTTCGGCGCCGACGTTGTTGCCGCCCATACGATTGCCATTAATCTAGGTGGTCTGACCTTTATGTTTCCCTTGGCCCTCGGCATGGCGGCGACAATCAGGGTGGGGTTCAATGTGGGTGCCGGCGAATTCGATGCAGCGGCACAGGTGGCCCAGCTCGCCGTCTGGTTAACCCTTGGGGTCGCGGTGTTGCTGGGTGCCTTTGTGGTGTCGGCGCGGCATTTTATTGCTGGGCTGTACAGCACTGATGCCCAGGTCGTGGCGCTGGCCTCCAGCTTGATGCTGTTCGTCGCTGTCTTTCAGCTGTTTGACAGCGCTCAGGCCACCACTATCGGTGCCTTGCGAGGCTACAAGGATACTCGGGTGCCCATGGCCATAACGTTGCTAGGATACTGGTTTGTGGGTCTGCCGGTTGCGCTGACGTTAGGCTATGGCTGGATAGGACCGCCAATGGGCGCCTACGGTTTTTGGGCAGGCCTGACCGTAGCCCTGATGTTTGTGGCGGTATGTGTCTTAAGTCGACTTTGGTGGCTGCGGCGTCATCCTGACCTGATTCTCAGCCTAGCGCACCGCTAGGATCAGCTGTTTTACCGGCGCCAGTCGTACAGAATTTTAGCCACACAGGCAGTGATCTTCTTGGCCGTTGGAATGTGCAAAAATTCATTCGGTCCATGGGCATTTGAATGGGGTCCCAACACACCGGTCACCACAAACTGAGCCTCGGGCAACTTGCGAGCGAGAAATTCCATAAATGGAATGCTGCCGCCGCAGCCAAGATACATGGCTGGTGCGCCGAAGTAGGTATTTGATGCGGCTTGTAACGACGCAGACAGGGCCGGGCTGGTTTCCGGGGCGTGCCAGCCGGCGTTGGGTTGCTCCCAACGAATGTCGATATCACAACCATAAGGCGCGTCATTGGTCAGCAGGTTGGTCAGCGCAGTTTTGGCAGCTTCGGCGTCGGTAGTGGGTGGTAGGCGCAAAGCGAACTTTGCCGTGGTATAGGGGCGTAGGACATTGCCGGCATCGGCCAGCGAGGGAATACCGTCCATGCCGGTGATCTCCATAGATGCCAGCCAGGTGTTGTTGAGTACCAGTTCGGTGGGATCGTCAGACATGGGGCTGCTGTTACCCACGTAGGTGTATAGGGTGCGGAAATCCGGTGCCAAGACCTTGCCTGCAGCGATGGCTTCTTCCCGCCGGCTTTCAGGGATTTGCTCATTCAAGAACGACGGCGATATTGCGCCAGTGACCTCGTCTTCGACTCGTGAGATGAGTTGCCTGAGAACGCGGAAGCTGGAGGCAACGATGCCACCGGCTGCGCCCGAATGAGCCCCTTGCTCGAGTACCTTGACAGTGATATCGCCGATTAACATGCCGCGTAATGAGGTCGTAACCCACAGCTGGTCATAGTTGCCGCAGGTTGAGTCCAGGGCGATGACCAACCCCGGTGTGCCGATCTGCGGGGCTAAAGACTCCATATAAACGGGCAGGTCCGGACTGCCGCTTTCTTCCGACGCTTCGATCAGAATCACTACTCGAGGTGATGGCGCGTCTTGGGCAATCAGCGCTTTCAGTGCAGCGATGGCTGAGTACACGGCATAGCCGTCATCGGCGCCGCCTCGACCATAGAGCTTGTCATCTTTTCTTACCGGCACCCAAGGGGCCAGGTCTGGATACCAGCCGGAAAATTCTGGTTGCTTATCGAGGTGGCCGTAGATCAATACGGTATCGTCCCGTTCGCCTGGATACTCCACCAGCAGCGTAGGCGTGCGGCCTGGCAGTTGGTGCAGCGCCATGGTCAATCCGGGTACCTGCTGCGCGGTGATCCAGGCCATGACATGGTCCATGGCGACCTGCATATGACCGTTGGCCTCCCAGTCTTTATCGAACATGGGCGACTTGTTCGGAATTTTAATATATTCAGACAGGCTGTCGATGATGTCGGTTTCCCAAAAACTGTCTACATAATCGAGAATTTGATCCTGGTCCATGTTGAGCTTGCCTCTGGTGCTATAAGTGGTGTCAAGCGCTGGCTACTGTCAGCCTGCTTAACGCTGTTATCCGTTGGTAGCCGTGGGTGCTGCTAGTCCGGTTTTTTGTCTGCTTCGGTTTCAAATTCGCCATCGATAACTTGATGACTATTTTGTTCAAATTCAGTTGGCTCGACGTCGGTTGGCTCGTTGCCGAACGCGCCCATCTGCATGCCGCCCATTCGCATGCCACCCATCTGCATTGTGCCCTGGAACAGCTGGGTGTGATTCAGCAGCCAGGCAGCCACGGGTTGGCGGAGCCAGGGTATCAGGCAGACAAAGCCGATGGCATCGGTGACAAACCCCGGCGTCAGGAGCAGTGCACCGCCGATAATCAGCATCACACCCTCGAGCAGTTCTTTGCCCGGCAGCTCGCCCTGAGTCATTTTTTGCTGTAGTCGTGTCAGCGTCGCCAGCCCTTCACGCTTTAGTAACCAAACGCCGATGGTTGCCGTCAATACGACGAGGGCTATCGTTGGGATGGTGCCAATCATGGCGCCCACCTTGATCAAGACGATCATCTCGAGGATGGGGGTGCCAATGAAAAATAGTAGAAGAAATCGCATGGGGAGAGTGTAACAGCAGGCGCAGCAAATTTCGCTGCCAGCCAGACGAAGGTGTCCGTTGGAAATATGTGATAGATTCACCATTGCCCGTTTGGGTGGAAGCGAAATCGTGCCCAGTGGGCTGACAAGATGCACTAGGAATCAATATGGAACTCAAAGCAGTCCACTATGAGGTAGAAGACGGACTAGGGGTCATTACCCTGAATCGGCCTCATCGCATGAATGCCTGGACTGGTCGAATGCACACAGAATATCGCTGGGTATTACTGCAAGCCGAGCAGGACTCGGCGGTAGGTGCGATCATTGTCACCGGTGCGGGTCGCGGTTTTTGCGTGGGTGCTGACAGTCAGGCGCTTGAGGGCCATATCAAAAAAGGCGGGTATGATCCGGGGACACCGGTGGCCTTGGCCATGCCGGGTTACGGTACCCATGAATCACTGGATGCGAACTTCGCTTATCACTTCGGTCTGACCAAGCCCGTGATCGCCGCCCTAAATGGTGCGGCTGCAGGCATCGGCTTGGTTTTGGCCTGCTATGCCGATATTCGCTTCGCAGCGCCCGGGATCAAGTTCACCACCGCCCATGGTAAGCTCAACTTGCCGGCAGAGTTTGGTTTGTCCTGGTTACTGCCGAAGATGATTGGCCTGGCGCGGGCGAATGATCTGCTATTCACCAGTCGCGTATTTATGAGTGAGGAAGCGTATGAGCTGGGCATGGTGAACCGGCTAGTGAATGCCGAAAACCTGCTACAGGAAACCAAGGATTATGCGCGATCCATGCTAAATACCGTCTCGCCAGGGTCGCTGCGGCAGACCAAACGCCAGATTTATACAGACCTGCATCGCGATTTGGCGAGTGCTGTGGCGGACAGTGAGGCGTTAGTCAGCAGCATGATGCAGCAGCCTGATTATGCAGAAGGGGTCGCTGCCTTTTTAGAGAATCGATCACCCAACTGGACGGGTAAATAGTACGAGATAAGAAGTACGAGTAAGTAGTGCCGGTAAATAGTACCGGTAAATAGTACCGCTAAAAAGACTCAACCCCTGACGGAGGGATTCAGACTGAACGCCAACAGCAATACCCCAAGCGTAGATGCCACGAACGACATGCCTTATTATCTGCCGCTGGCAGATGAAGTCGATATTTTTCTTGCCGCCTACGAACAACGGTTACCCGTGTTGTTGAAGGGTCCCACCGGTTGCGGCAAGACGCGATTTGTCGAATATATGGCGCACCGATTATTTCGTGGCGACCAGGCGAATGCCGATCGTTTGCGGGTTGAGACGCCGCTGCAGACCGTGGCCTGTCATGAAGATTTGAGCGCCACTGATCTGGTAGGTCGGTTCCTGCTCCAGGGCGATGAGACTGTCTGGCAGGATGGCCCGCTATCGCGAGCGGTTAAACAAGGTGCAATCTGTTATCTTGATGAGATCGTTGAGGCGCGAAAAGATTCCACCGTGTTGATCCACTCATTGACTGATCATCGGCGCATTCTGCCAGTTGAAAAGATGGGGGTTATTCTCGATGCTCATGAAAACTTCTTGCTCGTCATCTCCTATAATCCGGGCTATCAGAATGTTTTGAAAGACTTAAAGCCCAGTACCCGGCAGCGCTTTATTGCCATCGATTTTGACTATCCTGATCAAGCCAATGAGGCTGAGATCATCGCCCATGAGAGCGGCGTTGAACCAGCATTAGCGCAAGAGTTAGCGCTGCTTGGCGCCAAAGTCAGACATCTGCGGCACCATGGTTTTGACGAAGGGGTGAGTACCCGGTTGCTGGTTTATGCGGGACAATTGATCGCCAAAAACGTTTCCCCCGTGCGCGCTTGTGAAGTGGCCGTTTGCCGTGCAGTCTCTGATGATGTTGATGTTCAGCGCGCCATCAAAGAGGTGGTGACGACGATTTTCCCGGAACAGCTTGATGACTGATATGAATCAGATCGGCGGTGACTTGGCGCAGCTCAATGTGGCCTGTGCCGCCGTCTTTGACAGTGTCTCGGCGACGTTGCAGCCGCAGGTGCATGCCGCCGAGCTAGAAGCTTGGGCGAGCATCTGTCTGGATATTGCGGGTTCGGGCTGGCACGGCTGGGAATCGACCAATCTCTATATGAGTTTGACCATGGATCTGGTGGCCGAAGGTGGCAGTGCCAGGTTGTTGGGGGTTGGGCGTTATGGGCTGTCCCTATCGGGATTTTCCATTGAGCCTGGCGTCAGCTATTTTCGAGGCGTAGAGTCTTTGTTGGCGCATGGCGCCACTAACCAGTTGGCAGCGGTGGAGAAGACCGGTGACATCCTGACCCTTAAATATACCCACGCAGCCAACCTGGTTGCCGATTATTTCAAAACAGCCTTCGCCGTGGCCTTGCACGAGACCAAGACAGACCTGGCGCACTGGCTTGATATTGCCGAGACGGTCGTGACTCAGGAGCGCGCGGATATTCTCCAGCTTATCGCCCTGACTCAGTCGGCCCCCAGGGTATCCTGGCACACGATCGGTCAGTTGCATGGCTTGTCGTCAGCTGCCGCTTTCGATTATTTGCGCATCCACGAGCAGCTCGCGCATATTCTGCCCAAAGATCAACTGCCGCGAGTGACATTGCTGGTGTTGAAATATGCTGGCGGTGACTATCCCGTCACAACCTGGCTCAACGGTTTGATGTCTAGTTTGCCATTGATGGCGAACAAAGAGCGGGAGCACCTTCTACAGTTACTGGAGCGCCTGGATGATGTGCGCCTGGCAGAGATACTGGTGGCCTCAGTACCTAACCTACCAATGAATGATTGGCGCATTCTGGATGCCTGGCTCAGTGGAGTTTTCGACTTTGGTGCTCGCCAGCATCCTGCGGCAATGGCCTATTTAGGTCTTGAATCATCCAGTTCAGTAGAGCATTTGGCGGCGTTGCGCGGTCAGGTGGAACTCAAGGATTGTCTGCGCTTGTTGCAGTTCTATACCGAAGCCTTCGTCGGCGCGCGCCTGCGGCTAGTGGGTCGTAGCGATCCTGACGCGCAGGGGCAGATCCTGGCGGGCACCGATGGCACAGTGATTGTCTTACCGGAACTCGCCTGTGACTATGCGAGCCGTGATCAAAACTTTCGTTTTTACAAAGTTGCACTGCTGCATCAGTTGGGTTTTTATGAGTTCGGTACATTTGATTTTCGATTTGAAAATAATCCCCTGGCGTTTACTGCCTATTTTCGAGGCTTCAACAACCCAAGCTTGGCGTCACTGTTATTTCAGCTACTTGAAGACGCGCGAGTCGACTGGCAAGTCACCAATACCTATCGAGGCAGTGGCGGTGATTTCACCTGGCTGAAAGGCGATGCCCTGGCGCGGCGTGAGACTGTCATCACCGCCACTGACACGGGTCGATGCCTAGAGACGATTGTTCGCGCAGGCCTTGACGCCGATGAAGCCGCCGATGAAGCCGCGGATGAAGCGCCTCAGTCGCTGATTGCTGATGCGCCAGAGATTAGAAGATTGACCCAAACCCTGCGGGTTGTGGATGCTTCGGTGTGGAACACGATGGCGGCAGTTCGAGATTGCTATGCGTTGATCGTCCGTCTGAGTCCGGCTGCAGACGAGCCAAGTTGTTGGCTGGAAGTGCCTCAGCAAGTAAGTTTTCGGGGTGTGATAGAGCCGGATACCATCAGTGTCAATCTACAGCTTGGCTTGCTTGCCGACGATGACCTGGATCTGGTTGACGACGATGCCGAGAAGATGGGTATGAGCATGATGCTCAATCCGGGTGATGTTGACGTCGATAAGATGAAGCAAGCGGAGCTGGAAGGCGCCGGTATGTTGCTCAAAGAAATGGATCGTCAGCCTGACGAGATCAGTGAGCAGACCAAAAAAGAGGCGGCGGTGGAAGACGAGGCAACGCTCAAGGCATTGTTGGCAGGCAGGGCGGCGCCGCAAAGTGCCCGGGAATTTCATTACGACGAGTGGGATTTTGTCATTAATGATTATCGGCGTCGCTGGTGCACGCTATTTGAGATTCGTGAAGTTGACGAAGACCCCGAGTTTGTTGATGAGGCATTGCAATCACTGCGGGGTCTGGGAACACGGGTTCGACGTCAGCTGAATATGCTGCGGCCCGAGATGCTGGCCAAGGTCAGGGGCCAGCTGGATGGCGAAGAGCTGGATATAGAGAAAGCCATCGAGGCGATTGTTGATCGCAAAGCCGGCTTGAGCCCTGAAGAACGAATTTATGTGCAGAAGCAGCGCAAGGTTCGAGACGTCTCGGCACTGTTTCTGCTCGATATGAGCGCCTCCACCGATGACCCAGTGCCAGATCCGGATGCCGAGGTAGTGGAACCCGTTTATGTGAATCCCGACAGTGAGGATTACCTGCGTGACTATTATGCTGCGAATCCGCCGAATGCAACAGGCAAGCGCAAGCGCATTATCGACTTGGAGAAAGAAGCAGCGATTTTGATGGCGGAAGCGCTGCAAGACCTGGGGGATAATTATTCGATCTGTGGTTTTTCTGGTTATGGCCGCGAACAGGTCGAGTACTTCGTGCATAAGGACTTTACGGAAGCCTACAATCGCAAGGTCAAAGATAAAATTGGCGGTATCAAACCTTGTCGCAGCACGCGCATGGGGCCAGCAATACGCCACGCCACTCAGCAATTGATTAAAACCGAGTCGCGCATCAAGGCGTTGATTATTTTGAGTGACGGCTACCCCCAGGATTTCGATTACGGCAAAGACCGTAACAGTCGAGAGTATGGCGTCAAAGACACCACCCGCGCATTGGCCGAGGCGCGCCAACAAGGCATCTCGGCATTCTGTTTGACTGTGGATCCCTCTGGCCATGATTATCTGCGAGAGATGTGCCCTGACCAGCAATATATGGTGATCCAGGATATCAACGACTTGCCCGGTGAGCTGTCGAAGGTTTATCGCGGCTTGACCGCTTAAGCAGAATTACTCGCCTGCCGGCAGCGGCTCACCCAAGCGACCGACTATTCGCGACTATTGACTATCGTCGAGTGGATAGCCGATGCCGAGTAAAGCGCAAGCACCATTCCAAGCAGGTTAGGTCACAGGGTTTTCCAGATCAATCAGGGCGTCGAGTGCATAACTCAGCGCATCGACAGTCAATTGGATGTCGTCATCATCAATGATAAAAGCCGGTCCCATGCAGATAATATCTCGGATCTCGCCTGTACCACCGGGATAGAAGAATACACCCTGGCTCATGCCGTGGCCGATGATCTGGTCAGTGACCCGCAGCGACTGATCGAAGGGGATCAGCGTCTCGCGATCGGCGACCACCTCAACGGCAATCAACAGACCCGTGCCGCGAATCTCCGCGACCCGCGGGTGTTGAGACAACCGCTCGATCAGGGCGGCTTTCAATTGATTGCCTCTGGTTTTGGCGCGTTCAATCAGGTCGTCGCGGCGCAGGATCTGCAAGACACTGGTGGCCGCCGCACAGGCTTGGGGCATGGCGCCGAAGGTATGAAACATGACGCTAAAGCCGCCGGCGGCAATCGCCTCAGCCACTGCGTCGGTACCAAATACGCCAGCAATGGGCGCGTAGCCGCCAGCCAGACCCTTTCCCGCCACTAACAAGTCGGGCTTGATACCATAGTGGTCTGAGCCGAACCTCCGGCCGGTACGACCAAAACCAGTCATCACCTCATCCATGATCAGCAGAATACCATGCTGCTTCAAAATCAATTGCACGCCGTCCCAGTAACCCGCTGGAGGTGCGATGGCGCCGCCGCTTGAGCCGTTGAGCGGTTCGGCGATCAAGGCTGCGATATTGTCAGCACCGATGGTTGCGATAGTTTGCTCAAGGTCGTCCAGGTAGTACTGCGCGGCCAGCGCGTCATCAGTCCCGACGGGGCAACGCAGGGGGTAGGGCGTTTGTATCTGTGGATAGGTCGCCAGTATGCCCTCGAGTCCCTTCTTGCGCTCGGGGTGGCCGGAAGCCGCGGCGGTGGTGATGGTCGTGCCGTGATAGGAAATGCTACGGGTCAGAATCACGGTTCGCTGCGGTGCGCCGAGACCAGCGTGGTACTGAATCGCCATTTTAATCGCGGCTTCATTCGCTTCAGAGCCGCCAGACGCCAGATGAATTCTCGTTAGGTGGGGGGGCAGCCAATGCGCGCGTAACTCATTCACCAGCGCTTCACGTTCTGGGGTCAGCCAAGGTGGCATGATAAAGGTACAGTTGACCAGTGCATCTCTGACCGCGTCGGCGACTTCAACAACCCCATGGCCAATGTTCGACACAATGCAGCCGCCGGCTGCATCGAGAATTTTTCTGCCATCTGTCAGGTACAGGTAGGCACCCTCTGCACGAGTCACGTAGACCGGTTCCGAACCGGGTAAAAAAGGCCAGATTGCCGGCTGTTCCATAGGGTGAGACTCATATTCAAGGCTAGGGCTGCATAATAGATTTTTCTTGGGTGAATAAGAACCCCAACCCGAGACTGAGTCGGCTTAGACTCGCCAGGGATATCACGCTGCTGTAGTCTCGCCACAGCCCCATGATCCTCGCTAGTCCTGCAGATACAGGGTTAGATTGATGCAGGACTGGCTCATGCGGATCTTTCACACAGGCGTATGCCAGCGAGCTAAGACTGGTGAGTTCACCTTGTGCAGGTTAAGGTTAACGGGTATTCGTTGTCATGAGATGTCTGTGTTGAATTACCTTGATCTAATCGCCATTGGTGGCTATTTCGCTATCTTGCTTATCATCGGCCTGCGGGTGATGCGGTCCGCCAAAGGTGAAGACGAAGTGGAGTCTTTTCTGGCCGCCGACAGAGATATGGGGCTCGCACAAACCACCGCCAGTACCGCGGCCACCGACCTGGGTGGCGGTTTTAGCATTGCCATGGGTGGTCTGGGTTTTACCCTCGGCCTGTCGGCTTCCTGGCTGGTAGCGATATCGGCGCTCAGCGTAGTGTTGGTGTCTTTCTTAATGGTCCCGAAAGTTAAACGTTGGTCAGACCGCGTTCGTGGGTTGACTACCGGCGATCTGTTCGAGGCGCGATTTGATGCCCGTACGGGCACTATGGCGGCGGTGGTCATCGGTCTCGCTTGGTTTTCCTTTGTGGGTGGGCAAGTCATCGCCGGCGGCAAATTACTGCAAGTGACGCTAGACCTTGACCTGACGGTAGCCATCGTCGTGGCTGGCGGCGTCATCCTTGCCTATACCGCCATGGGGGGGTTAAAGGCCGTGATCTATACCGACGTCTTTCAAATGATTGTGTTGTTGATCGGTATTCTGTTCTTAATGGTACCCATCGGGTTTTACAAGATCGGTGGCTGGGGTGCTATGGTCGCCCACTTCGCAGCCGTTGATGCCACTCAGTCGATGTTGTCTTTCACCGCCATTGGTTGGAAGCAACTGGTGGGCTGGTTCCTGGCGATTTTTCCCGTCTGGTTTATTTCCATCGCGGCCATGCAGCGCATCGTCGCGGCCCGAGATGAAAAAACCGCCACCCGCGCCTTTTTGCTGACCGGTGTACCCATTGAATGGCCCCTGTTCGCAATCGGCAGCACCTTGGTGGGTATGTTCGCGCGAATGCTCATGCCGGATCTTAGCGATCCGGAATTGGCGACGCCCATGATGATCATGACACTCTTGCCCGCCGGCATTGCCGGGTTTGTCATCGCCGCTTATATCGCCGCCGTCATGTCCACCGCCGATTCCTGTTTAATAGGGCCTGTGGCGATCTTTACCAACGACATCTATCACAAGCGCATTAACCCGCAAGCCACCAAAGCCAAACTCATGAGTGTCGCCCGTGTGACAACGCTACTGCTGGGTGTTCTGGCCATTTTCATCGCCTACATGGTGCCCAATGTGCTAGATCTGATCTTATATGCCTATACCTTTGGGGCAGCAGGTTTATTCTTCCCGATGCTGGGTCTATTGTTTTGGCCGAGAACCACCGCGACCGGCGCGTTCTGGAGCATTATTCTCGGCGGCAGTTCCGCCGTTGTCTGGACTATCTTAGGTGAGCCCTGGGGTTTTGCGGCATCTTATCTAGGTTGGTTCGTGGGCCTGCCGTCTTTGGTATTGATCTCGCTATTAACCGCGCACTCCGCCGACGAGGACCTGGAGTTGTTTCGGGTTTGATGGGTGGGCAAACCGGCTGTTTAGCCGAGATGGCGGCGGGTAGCTAGCCTGGTGTTTGAGGCAATTCGGTTTTGCGGCGAGCGCCTAATTAAGAATCGAGTTTCTCGAGGAGTTCGTTAACGCTGGCTGTTACAGTGCGGCCCGTGGTCTTAATGATAATTCGGTCTGAGGTCCAGGAGTCTTATTTCCAGTCTAATACCTGTTGCCAGGCATTGCGCGTTAGCTGAACCGGATTGCAGGGATCGGCGATAATGTTCCTGCCCAAACGCAGGTTATCAGCGGTCATGCTATAAGCAAGATGATAGCTC
>Ga0255752_10000378_pt1 | contig 55760 bp, 57 predicted proteins | sample 011ome_25_FD_179952 | JGI IMG/M metagenome (GOLD analysis project Ga0255752, IMG submission 179952) | Coastal salt marsh microbial communities from the Groves Creek Marsh, Skidaway Island, Georgia - 011512CT metaG (version 2) | ecosystem: Environmental > Aquatic > Marine > Intertidal zone >...
TAAGAAAGACAGAGAGTAGGAGTAGTTTTTTCATAATTAGATTATGTTATACTTCAAATTTAAGAAATTTATGTTTTACTACACAAGAGGTTTAGAAATAGCTGAACTGAAGGAAGAAGATATGCCTACTTTACTTTAACCAATACAACGCACTTAAAAATTTCATTAATCTGCTCTGTAAGTGATAAAAATTGTAGTTTAACTTGAAGGTAAGTTTATAGCCTTTAAAATAGCTTTAAAGGAATAGAATCAATAAAACAAACATAACTGCTTAAATACACGCTTAAAACAGACAATGGAAGCTATAAAGTAGAAGCTAATGAATTACCATTACAGATTACTAAGATTGTTAGTTTTTAGTTAGGATTACAGTTTGTGAAGTTTGGCTTAGGAAGTGTTTAAGCTGATGCTACATTTACTTCCAAATTATTATCTAGAAAATAATATCATTATTCTGTAAAATTATTCCCTAGTAAAAGTTTGAGTAGCAGTATCATCAGTAAATGTAAGATTATTTCTGTCATCAGAAAGCTCAGCTATTAATTGACCTCCTGACTCAGGAGTAAACACAAACTGAGTGAAGCTATCTTCGGAGTTAGTGTAAGAAAAGTTATCAGAACTAGATTGAAAGCAGTCTATGATGCTACCATCAGTATCTTCGTTGAAATGGAAAAACATTGTACCTGAATTATCATTACAGATAAAATAATTTTCATTTGCACAAGTTTCCTCTAAATTTCCAGACTCTCCATTTAAATAAACTAAGGAAGCTATATTCCATCTTCCTGCCAAAGATGTTATATTGTCATTGTCGTTTGAGCTTTCATCACTGTCACTGCTACAAGAAAAGATTGTTACAGCTAAAAATAAATAAATAAAATTCTTCATAGTTAAATTGGTTTATACTTCAAATGTAACAAAATTAAATGTTTAGTTAACTGATATTATCCTGAATTCTTAAAATAAAAATAATAGTTTTTAATATGCTCGTCCACTTAAAGTTCATACAATTATACTATTTTCGTTACCTAACATACCATATGTAGTGCAGTTTTATGAAACAATATACAATTAAGAGTTTTGCAGACCTACTGGTTACCTCAACACAATATATTTACAGACACTACAAAACCTTTAAATGAAGACTATTTTAAGACACTTTGGGGGCGTTTTAAGAGGGTTTCTAAGCTGCTTGAACATGTACAAGAAGCATAGTCAAAAACATGCTATTAAATGTCAAAAGAAGAATAATTAACTGCCTATTTACTGCCAGTAATGAGACAGTTGTTGTGTTTTTTCACTAAATTTGAAGTAATGTTAAGGCATAAAAAAACCCCTCAATAAAGAAGGGCTTTAAGGGTGGTCCCACTTGGGCTCGAACCAAGGACCCTCTGATTATGAGTCAGATGCTCTAACCAACTGAGCTATGGGACCAAAAGTGGCTGCAATATTACAACCATTTTTAAAATTATAAAAAGAATTCTATGCTTTATTGCCAATATCTTGGCACAGTTCTATCAATACACCACCAGATGATTTTGGATGTAAAAATGCTATTTTTTTATGATCTGCTCCTTGTTTTGGGATGTCGTTAATCAATTCAAACCCCTCGTTTTTTAAGCGCTCAATTTCTGCCTCAATATCCTCTACATCAAAGGCCAAATGATGTACACCTTCGCCATGTTTTGCTATAAATTTGGCAATAGGACTATTAGGACTTGTCGCTTGAAGTAATTCAATTTTACTTTCACCTACTTTAAAAAAAGATGTTTTAACTCCCTCCGTGGCAACGTCTTCAATTTTATAATGTGAAACACCAAGTAATTTTTTAAACAAAGTATTGGAAACGTCTAAATCTTTTACGGCAATGCCAATGTGTTCTATTTTTTTCATCACTTTACAAATTTAAACCAAAAAACAAGGCTTTTGAATAATTACAGTAGAATTATAGTATTTTTGCCTTATGGAAAGTCAAAGACAAAAGAAAATAGCCTCAGTTCTACAACGTGATTTAGTAGAAGTCCTACAAGGCGCTGCGAGAGAAGGCGGCATGCAAGGCGTTATTATTTCGGTAACAAAAGTGAAAGTAACGGTGGACTTATCCATTGCTAAAGTTTATCTCAGTATTTTCCCAATCAAAGAAGCTAAAATTTTAATTGAAGGGATTTCTTCAAACGCTGCCATCATAAAGCACGAATTGGCACAACGCACAAAACACCAACTTCGCCGCATGCCCGAATTGCTATTTTTTATTGATGATTCTTTAGAATATATTGATCAAATTAATCGCTCGCTTAAGGGGGAAGACAACCCTATTCTTAATGATGAATTGCTTAAAAAAAGAAAAAAAATATAATTGAATTTTTCGTTCTACATCGCTAAGCGGTATTTATTTACAAAAACTAAAAACAAAGCGATTAACTATATTACCTTGGTTGCAGGGTTGGGCATTATTTTTGGAACAGCAGCACTTTTTGTTGTGCTTTCAGGGTTTGATGGCTTAAAAGCATTTAGTTTAGAATTTACATCATTTACAGACCCCGACCTTAAGGTCTTTCCATATCAATCAAAAACCATAAAACTATCATCCGAGCATCGAGAAAAAATCAATAAAATTGAAGGAATTGCTTCATTTTCAGAAATTGTTCAGGACAAAGTTTTATTAAGTTGTGAGGATAAATATTTGGCTTTAGATTTAAAGGGCGTTGATGCTAATTATCCTCAGAAGACCATAGATTCTATCTTAAGCTATGGCGCATGGATGGAACCAGATTTTCCACATATTGTGGCAGGTTGGGGCGCTACAAACACTCTTGGATTTGGGATATATGATCTTACAAAAACCATTCGGTTGTATGCACCAAAACCTGGTACTGGGCAAATCATGTCGGTTAAAGGAGCTTTTAAAAGCATGAAAGTTGTCAATGTTGGCATTTTTCAAATAAATGAATCATTGAATAATTCTATGGCCTATACCTCCATAGAAAATGCAAGATATTTATTAGGTGTAAAACCAAATCAAATCAGTGCCCTCGAAATTATTACCCTACCAGAAGCAGATTTAGAACGTATTACAACTAAGCTTAATTCTGTTTTTAAGGAAAAAATTATAATTAAAAATAGAGTTCAGCTCAACGATACTCTTTATAAAATGTTGAATACAGAACATGTTGCTGTATATCTCATATTTACACTCATTTTAATCATTGCATTGTTTAATATTATAGGCTCTATTGTCATGATGATTTTACATAAAAAAGAGAATTTAAAAACACTTTATAGTATTGGTGCTGACAAAAATGAGTTGCAACATATATTTTTTATGCAAGGAATTATGATGACCGTTCTAGGCGGATTTGTAGGACTCTTTTTAGGAGCAACTCTAACTATTCTTCAAAAGTATTTTGATTTAGTGATGATATCACCCACATTGGCGTATCCTGTAGTTTTAAAGCCACTGAACTTTGTGATTGCATTTGGAACTATTCTAGTTTTAGGAGTGATGGCTTCGAAAATAGCCTCTTTAAGTATTAAAAAGCTAAACCTTTCAGGCTAGACAAATTGATGAGTTCCAAAAGCGGATTCTACTTCATCAAAAGTCTTAAAAACATCTGCGCTATGGTCACTAGTTACCATTTTGGTTCTATAAGCTTTAAAGTTTGGAATGCCTTTAAAATAGTTTGTATAATGTCTTCTAGTTTCCAAAACCCCCAATACTTCACCTTTCCAATAAATAGCCATTTTGAGGTGTCTTCGCGCCGCTTCTACGCGTTCAATCATACTTATGGGCGCAAGGGGTGTTCCGGTTTCAAAATAGTGCTTAACTTGCTTAAAAAACCAGGGGTTTCCAATACTAGCACGACCAATCATAGCGCCATCTAATCCATAAGTATCACGCATTTCGACAGCACGTTCTGGGGAGTTGACATCGCCATTTCCAAAAATTGGAATATGCATTCTAGGATTATTTTTCACTTCAGCAATAGGTGCCCAATCGGCATTGCCTTTATACATTTGAGCCCGTGTTCGACCATGAATAGAAAGTGCTTTAATTCCCACATCCTGAAGTCTTTCGGCAACTTCTACAATTCGAATAGAATCGTGATCCCAGCCCAAACGTGTTTTGACTGTAACAGGCAAATGGGTGCGTTTGACTATTTCTGCAGTAAGTTTTTCCATTAGACAAATGTCTTTTAAAATACCTGCTCCAGCTCCTTTACTTACGACCTTTTTTACAGGACAACCAAAATTAATATCAATGATATCTGGGTTTGATTTTTCAACAATCTCCACTGCTCTAAGCATACTGTCTAAGTTTGCACCAAAAATTTGAATACCAACAGGGCGCTCTTTTTCATAAATGTCGAGTTTCATGGTGCTTTTTGCAGCATCACGAATAAGCCCTTCACTAGAAATGAATTCTGTATAAACGACATCTGCACCCTGTTCTTTACAAAGTGCACGAAAAGGGGGGTCGCTTACATCCTCCATTGGGGCAAGCAACAATGGAAATTCAGGCAATTCTATAGCTCCAATTTTTACCATAGTTTATTTATAAAAATTCATTTCATCTAAATATACCCATACGGCTTCGGGCAGTAAGGGGCGTATGTTTTTTCCTTCTTTTATGGCTTTTCTTATAAATGAAGACGAAATTTCAATTACAGGGGCATCAATTTTATTTATGTCACCTTTTATGGTATGTTTTATGGTATCTGAATGGAGCTTTCTAGGATAGACATAAATTGGGTAGCGCTCCAAAATCACTTCAGCATTTTTCCATTTTGGTAAAGAAACTAGATTGTCTTCACCCATAATAAGCGCAAATTTATGATTTGGATATTTTTCTTCTAAATATGCAAGAGTATGTATGGTATAATTGGGTTGTTTGAGTTGAAATTCAATAGCACTAGGTTTGAGTTTTGGATACTCTTTGGTGGCTAGATACACCATCTCTAATCGTTGGTTATTATCCAAGATGCTTTGTTTGGTTTTGAAAGGGTTTTGGGGTGTTACTACACACCACACTTGATCTAAATCGGAATGCTCAGCAAAATGATTGGCAATAATAAGATGCCCCACATGAATGGGGTTAAATGTACCAAAATAGAGACCAACCTTCATTTTTTTGAATTCAATATTTTATGATTCAATAAAATCTAAAACAATTTTATATGCTTTATTTTTAGCTTTTTCTAGAATTTCATTTTCTACAATACAATCGAAAAGGGGTGCTGTAGCAAGTTCAGCAGAAGCCTTTGAGATTCTCATGTTTATTTTGTCTTCAGATTCTGTTTTTCGTTTTTTCAATCGAATTTTTAGCTCGTCTATACTTGGTGGTTTTACAAAAACAGCCAGTGTTTTTTCGGGGAACTTCTTTTTTATGCGCAATCCTCCTGAAACATCAATATCAAAAATAACATGCTTACCCATGGCCCAAATACGTTCCACTTCTGCTTTTAAAGTACCATAAAAATTATCTCTATAAACTTCTTCCCACTCTAAAAAGTCACCTTCTTTGATGTGTTTTTTAAACATATCTGTCGATAAAAAATAGTAATCTTTTCCATCAATTTCATCCCCTCTTTTTTGCCGTGAGGTGGCCGAAATAGAAAAAGCAAGATTTAACTCTTGTTGTTTCAAAAGGTGTTTTACAATGGTCGTTTTTCCAGAGCCTGAGGGTGCAGAGAATACAATGAGTTTTCCGTTAAACATAGTTTATAGCACGTTGAGTAATTGTTCTTTTATTTTTTCGAGCTCGTCTTTCATTTGCACAACGAGTTTTTGCATCGGGGCATAATTTGCTTTGGAACCAATCGTATTAATTTCTCGTCCAATTTCTTGACCAATAAAACCAAGTTTTTTACCGTTCGACTCATTCGAATTTAAATTTTTAAGAAAATACTCTAAATGGTTTTTTAGCCGAATTTTTTCTTCAGTAATATCTAGTTTTTCAATGTAATAAATCAATTCCTGTTCAAAGCGATTTTCATCTACTTTTTCTTTCAATTCAGCAATGCCTTTATTAAGACGTTCTCGAACATGTTTAATACGCTCAGGATCGATTTTTATCACTTCCTCAAGGAGTTCATCAATTTTTGAAATTCGTTTTGAAAAATCTTTTTCAAGTACTGCTCCTTCGTCTTTTCGGTAGTTTTGAATTTTGTTTAATACCACCAAAACTTCATCGGATATTATTTTCCATTCTTTGGGGTCTATGTCTTCCCGCTCTGTACTAACGGCATCTGGCATACGAACGGCCATTTTTAGCAATTCAACTTTGTCTGAAGAGGATATACTTTCTAGCTGTTTCATATACCCTTTAACAACTTCAGTATTAATTTTTGCAGGGGCTTCTCCTTTATTAAACTCAACATAAATTGAAAAATCTATTTTTCCACGACCTAGTTTTGCACCAATAAGTCTTCGTAATTCAAGTTCTTTTGCTCTATACATAGTTGGCATACGCATATTTAGATCCAAAGACTTACTGTTTAAGGACTTTAATTCTAAACGAATGGTTTTTGATTGTAATTCTAATTCGGATTTTCCATATCCAGTCATGGAGTGTATCATGCCTTTTTGTTAAATTTATGGCTCAAAGATACAGAAAAGCCAACACTATTTAAATGGGCTGTGTTGTTTGAAGCTTTTGATTTGTATTTTTTTAAAAAAAGGTTTAACCAAAACATTGAGAAATTTGTTTTTGTGTTTAATATAACAGCTCAATGCTAAGGGTTTTGCGCCAATGGTTGATTTTATCTCAGCAGCGGTACGCCCCAAGTTTATGATTTCCACCTTTTTTTCTAAACCTAAACGAATATAATCGTTTAGTATTCTCGGATAAATGCCATAGGTTTTATTTAGGCTATAATTAAGCCCTATGAAGTGTGCATCAAGGTGATTTTTATTTTTTAAGGCGGATAAAAATCCAACAATTTTATCTTCTAAAAAATAACTCCAAACAATAAAATTGTCTTTGTATGATTCTTTGAGTTTGATATAGGTATTCAAATCTAATACCTGTGCATTAAAGTTGGCATTATCAATAGTATTTTGATATAGATTTTGCAGTTCATTTTTATATGTTTCAATATCTTTTATTGAAAAAACACGCCGCTCTAGAGCCTTACTTTTTGAGTCTGCTTTATTGGCTTTAACTCTATATTTTGATTTTAATGCTGCTTTATAATCTTCGAAGGTTTTCCATTCCGGTTTTAAAGTAATAAGCATATTGGGCTCTACTTTGATATTAGTAAATCCAAAATGCTCAAAAGCTGAACTATACTCTAGTGCTGAGGATTCAAAATCTTTGATAAAAATAGCGTGCAATGGGTGAGTGGTTTTTGCAATGTTGTCTAGCGCTTTACCAATTTGCTTAACAGTATTTTTTTTGTTACAATTTTCAGAAAAGCTAATGCCATGTTCTCCGCTCAAGAATATATTACCACAAAACATGATTTTAATGTGGTCATTACAAAAAAATGCATTTAAAATTTTACGAAAAAAAGGAGATACCCTAATATTTTTTAGAATGACATCAACACTCAATTCGATGATTTGTACCAATGCCAGTGCTTGTGGTATATTGTTGTTTGAAATGCACACATAGCGCATATCTACTTTTGTATTGGAGGCTTCAAAGCTATAGAGCAAATCCCTAGAGAAATATGCACTTTTTCTTGGATTGATAAATTTAATAAAGCCATCCTCCAAACATTCTATTGATGAATGAGTTATGGTTGTCAAAAAGGTTAATTTTAGAAACCAAATATACACCAATAAAAATTAATAGTGCTGCTAAGCCTTTGATGAGGTCAAATTGGTCGCTACCCATGGCGATGGCAAAAATTCCTGCAAAAATAGGTTGGAAATATAAGAATGTACTGACTGTTGTGGCCTTTAAATTTTTCAGCGCCAAAGGATTAAGAAGGTATGTTCCAAAGGTTGCAAACACAATCACAAACCCCACAGAAAACCAAATGTAGGACGGGAAACCTTGCCAGTTTACAGCACTAAGTTCTGCATAACCAAATGGCAATACCATAATGGATCCAAACAAGAATAACCATTTTATAAAATCATATGGGTGGTATTTTGCAGTTAATTTTTTTATTAAAATTAAGTAGTAACTGTATGATGCAGCATTGACAAGTACTAAAATATTACCCAACATAATATTCTCCCTATTTTCAGAGTTTTGACCATATAAAATCAGAACTAAAGCACCTAACAAACCAAGGCCAATACCCACAATTTTAAGTTTTGTAATCTGCTCTTTGAGTATTATTGCAGACAAAATAAGTACAATAATTGGCACAGTAGTCATGATAACTGAGCCATCAATAGGAGTGGTGTATTGAAGTCCTTTAAAAAATGCAAGCATGTTTAGGGCAACACCAAAAAAGGCGGCAGCGATGAGTTTAGGAAAATCTTTTCGGTCAATTTTTTTACTTGGCACCACTAAGCTAAACCCCCAAAAAAGAAATGTTGCGCAGACAACACGAAGAACGATAAATCCAAAAGGCATTATATAGCCACCAACAATTACATCGTTGGCAAACGTATAGGTTACACCATAAAAGAGTTGAACCAATACTAAGGCGATAAGCGCTGCGGTTCTATTGTTCATTTTTTAGAGCCAATTTTGCTGCTTCAATAGTTTTTACACTATTGCCAATAAAAATTTGATTTTCAACAACTATTATCGGTCGTTTTAAAAAGGTGTAATGTTTTAGAATCAATTGCTTAAAATCATGTTCCTTCAGAACTTTGTTTTTTAGCCCCATTTCTTTATACAGTTTAGCACGCTTACTAAACAAGGCCTCATAGCTTCCCGATAGTGTTTTTAGATGTTCTAAATCGGTGTTTGATATAGGTGATTCTTTTATATTTTGAATTATATATCCTTTAGGAATTTCCAATGTTTTTAGTATGCGTTGACAGGTATTACAACTTTTAAGAGAATAGATTTTTTTCATGCAATTGTTTCATTACTTTTACAAAGAAAATCATTTCTATATTAACTTTTTAAATATTTGATTTAATTATGAATTGGAGTTTTGATATTACCCTAAAAACCAGAGCAATACTGTATAAATTTCTAGAACAATTTTCTTTAGAACAACTCAATACAGTGCCCAAGGGTTATCGAAATTCTATATATTGGAACATTATGCATGTTGTTGTAACTCAACAACTACTGGTTTATGGTTTATCGGGCCTACCAATGCTTATAGATTCTCAACTTATTGAGGCCTTTAGAAAAGGTACTAAAACAGAAGAAGATGCATCACAAAAAGATGTTGATCTTTTAAAAGGTCTCTTAACCTCAACTATTGAGCAAACCCAGAGAGATTATGCAGCAGGGATTTTTACCAACTATACAACTTATACAGTTTCTACCAAAAGTACACTTACAAGTGTTGAAGAAGCTTTAGAGTTTAATAATTTTCATGAAGGAATCCATCTAGGCTACATTTTAGCCATGAAAAACACAATCATTTCACAGTAATTATAGCAGTAAAAAATGAAATTTAACACCAAAACAATTCATGGAGGACAATCTCCAGATAAGGCGTATGGATCTGTAATGCCTCCTATTTATCAAACTTCAACCTATGCACAAACTACACCAGGCGGGCATAAAGGATATGAATACTCTCGAACACATAACCCAACTCGACATGCGCTAGAACAATCATTTGCAAGTATAGAAAACGGCAATTTTGGTTTAGCTTTTGGCTCGGGGTTGGCCGCCATAGATGCGATTATAAAATTATTACAACCCGGAGATGAGGTCATTTCAACAAATGATTTGTATGGTGGAACCTACCGTTTATTCACTAAGGTTTTTGAGAAATTTCAAATTAAATTTCATTTTGTTGGGATGGAAAATGTAAAACAAATTGAGCATAATATCAACGCAAAAACTAAGCTTATTTGGGTTGAAACTCCCACCAACCCTATGCTCAATATCATTGATATAAAGGCAGTGGCAAATGTAGCACAGCAACATAAAATCTTATTAGCAGTGGACAATACGTTTGCAACACCATATCTACAGCAGCCTTTAGATTTAGGCGCTGATATTGTGATGCACTCCGCTACCAAATATCTTGGCGGACATAGCGATGTTGTAATGGGAGCATTGGTTGTCAAAGATAAAGCACTTGCAGAGCAACTTTATTTTATTCAAAATGCGAGTGGTGCAGTTTGTGGTCCACAAGATAGTTTCTTGGTTTTAAGAGGTATAAAAACATTGCATATAAGGATGCAAAGACATTGTGAAAATGGTAAAGCGGTTGCCGAATTCTTGGCAACCCATCCAAAAGTAGAAACCGTCTATTGGCCTGGTTTAGAATCACATCCAAACCATGACATTGCAGTGGAACAAATGAATGATTTTGGGGGGATGTTATCCTTTACAACAAAAGGCAATAACTATGAAGAAGCTATAAAAGTTGTAGAACGCCTAAAGATTTTTACGCTTGCAGAGTCACTCGGTGGTGTAGAATCTTTAGCAGGTCATCCCGCAAGTATGACACACGCAAGTATTCCAAAAGAAGAGCGCGAAAAAACAGGAGTTGTTGATTCTTTAATTCGATTAAGTGTTGGTATTGAAGATCAGCATGATCTTATTGAGGATTTAAAGCAAGCGCTAAACCGTTAGAAAACACTGTTATTACCTTTTTTAATGCTTATCTTTTTATTGAGATATTCGTAATTTTAAAGTAAATTTATAGTCAGTTATTACGAATTTAAAAAAATATCTATTTATTTTTAAGGATATTATATATTTGCACAACAATTAGTAATTATAGTGCTCCTAAATTAAATGAAATGAAAGAAAAAATTGAAGGATTTTTAGACTTAGTCAAACAAAGAAATGGTCTTGAGCCAGAGTTTCTACAAGCTGTAGAGGAAGTTGCCGAAACAGTTATTCCGTATATTGTTAAACACGATATTTATCATGGCAAAAATATACTCCTTCGCATGGTTGAACCAGAACGTGCAGTTACCTTTAGAGTAAACTGGGTAGATGACGATGGCGAAATTCAAGTCAATAGAGGGTATAGAATTCAAATGAATTCAGCCATTGGCCCATACAAAGGGGGGTTGCGATTTCACCCCTCAGTAAATATGAGTATTTTAAAGTTCTTAGCTTTTGAACAAGTTTTCAAAAATAGTTTAACAACGCTTCCAATGGGTGGAGGAAAAGGGGGTAGTGATTTTGATCCAAAAGGAAAAAGTGACAACGAAATTATGCGTTTCTGTCATGCTTTTATGAGTGAATTGTTTCGCCATATAGGCCCAAATACAGACGTTCCTGCAGGAGATATTGGAGTTGGTGGAAGAGAAATTGGATTTTTGTTTGGAATGTATAAAAAACTTAAAAATGAATTTACTGGTGTTCTTACAGGAAAAGGATTAACATGGGGGGGCTCTCTCATTCGACCAGAAGCAACAGGCTATGGAACCGTTTATTTTGCACAAAAAATGTTGCAAACAAAAGGCGATGATATTAAAGGTAAAACAGTAACAATTTCTGGTTCTGGAAATGTTGCACAATTTGCAGCAGAAAAAGTTGTTCAGCTTGGCGGCAAGGTCATAACATTATCAGATTCTTCTGGATATGTTGTTGATTATGATGGAATTGATAAAAATAAATTAGCTTTTGTGATGGATTTAAAAAACAACAAGAGAGGTCGTATTAGTGCCTATGTTGAGGCTTATCCAAATGCAAAATTTGTTGCCAATAAAACCCCTTGGGGAGAACCTTGTGACATAGCATTGCCTTGTGCCACTCAAAATGAACTCAATGGAACCGATGCTAAAGCATTACTTAAAAATGGCTGTATTTGTGTCAGTGAAGGGGCTAATATGCCTTCTACTAAAGATGCCGTTGCAACATTTCAGAAGGCCAAAATTTTATTTGCACCAGGAAAAGCCTCTAACGCTGGAGGTGTTGCAACTTCTGGTTTGGAAATGACCCAAAACTCTCTTCGATATAATTGGACTCGAAAAGAAGTGGACGATAAACTCAAGGATATTATGAGTAATATCCACGACAAGTGTATTGAATTTGGGAAAGACGAAGAAACAGGATATATAGACTATGTAAAGGGTGCAAATATTGCAGGATTTGTAAAAGTTGCAGACGCTATGCTCGCTCAAGGTGTGGTCTAATTTCTAATAAACTAAAATGCAAAAAGCTTCTACAACGTAGAAGCTTTTTTGTTTAAATATAATAATCAACTGATTTGTCGTTTGATATAAATATATTTGATAAAATTTAATTTTTGAACCAGCAACTATACATACACTTAATACTTCTTTTTTTCGTAAAAGGTTTATTTGGCCAAACAGCTGATAATGATGCTTGGGAAGGCTACTTTTCTTATACCAAAATCCAAGCAGTTGTTGATGGGGGTGATAAAATTTATGCTGCAAGTGAAAACGCTATTTTTTCTTATGACCTCATAACAGAAGAGCGAGAAACAATTACAACAATTAATGGTCTTTCTGGAGAATATATTTCAACCATGCATTATAGTATTGACTATGATTTACTTATAATTGGTTATCAATCAGGACTTATGGAGATTTATAGCCTCACTACAAAAACAGTTCTAAAAGTTGTTGATATATTGAACAAAACAAGTATTCCACCTGAAAACAAACAAATTAACCACTTTTTTGAAGACGAGACTAGTGTATATATTTCTACAAATTATGGAATATCAGTTTATGACTTGGAAGCCTTAGAGTTTGGAGACACTTACTACATTGGAGCAAATGGTTCTCAAATTCAAATAAATCAAACCTTCATTAATGGTAATCTTATTTATGCAGCAACAAATACAGGATTAAAGGCTGCAGACATTAATAGTTCAAACCTGATAGATTTTCAAACATGGAACACATTATTCCCAGGAAATTTTATTGCTTTAAATAGAGTTCAGGGTGTAATATACACTTTAAAATCCGATAATACATTGCATCAAATTATTGGAACTACGTTAACACTTGTACTGAATTTTTCTAACGATGTTTTGGAACTTAAAAACAATGCTGAAAATCTTTTGGTGGTTACGACAGTTGATGTACAGCGCTATGATACAAATCTTACCCTACTAGAAAACTATACTTTACCTGAAGAGTTTAATACACCTCTAACATCAGGATTGTTTAAGACAAATATAATATTTATTGGAACAGAAAATGAGGGGCTTTTGAAAAATTCAGTATCATTCCCCAATGATTTTTTGGCAGTTTACCCAGATGGGCCATTACAAAACACACCTTTTTCATTAAAATATGGTTATGGGCATCTGTGGGTTACTTTTGGGGATTATGATGTATATTTTAACCCTAGCCCATTCAAAAAGTTAGGATTTAGTTATTATGAAAATGAAATATGGACAAGTATTTCCTATGATAGTATTCAACAGACGATTCAAAAGCCAGTTTTTAATCTCAATGACATTGAAATTAACCCTTTAAACTCAAATGAAGTTTTTATAAGCTCTTTTCATCATGGGCTATTAAATTTCCAAAAAAACTATTCCATAGAACTTTTAGATGAAACCAATAGTGGCTTACATTCTTTAGTACTCGCAGGAGCTCCAAATTATAAAAGCATTAGAGTATCTGACACTGAATTTGACAATCAAGGATATTTATGGACACTAACAAGTTTGCTAGAAGAACCTCTAAAAAGATTTAATCCTGCAACTAATCAATGGCAATCGTATAGTTTTAGTGCAATTATTAATGATCCAATTAATGATGAAATTGGTTTTGAGGAATTTACCATTGGCCCAGATGGTACTAAATGGGTTACAACTGCTAATAATGGTGTTATTGGCTTTAATGAAACAGGTAATTTAATTAAACAGATTGTTGGAGAAGACCCCGCAAACCTTCCTTCAAATTATATCAGAGCGCTTGCATTGGACAAAAACAATGTATTGTGGATTGGGACTCTTAAAGGACTAAGAATTTTATACAATACTTCCAATTTTTTTACAGAAGAAACCATTCAAACAGAACCTATCGTTATTCTTGAAGATGGATTGCCAAAAGAACTTTTGGAGCTTCAATTTATAACAGATATCATTGTAGATGGCTCAAATAATAAATGGATTTCTACAGCAGATGCTGGTGTTTTTTATTTGAGTTCCGATGGTCAAAAAACCATATACCATTTTACAAAAGACAATTCCCCTTTACCTTCAAACAACGTAAATACTATGGCCCAAAATAAAGATAATGGGACCATTTATTTTGGCACTACAAGAGGATTAGTGTCTTTTAAGGCAGGGGGGTCTAGCCCGTCCAACTCTTTAGAAGATACATTTGTTTATCCAAATCCTGTTCGTCCTGGTTTTAATTTGGAATTAGATAAAGTAAAGATTCAAAATCTTAGCGAAAATGTAAATATTAAAATTACGGATGTTGAGGGAAATTTGGTTGCAGAGGCAGAGTCCAATACCAATTTGAGATTCAATGGCAATAATTTAGAAATTGATGGCGGAACAGCTTATTGGAATGGTAAAAATTTAGCCAATAAAACAGTAGCCTCTGGAGTCTATGTTGTGATGATTTCTGACCTAGATAATTTAGAAACAAAAGTTTTAAAAATTATGCTTATTCGCCAATGATTGTTCCTACAAAAGCAATAGTGTTATCCAAAATAAAATTTAAGGACAACGACCTTATTGTAAAATGTTATACAGCATCAAATGGTTTGATGAGTTTTTTGGTAAAAGGTGCGTTTTCATCCAAAAAAGGAAAATTTAAACCCGCATATTTTCAACCTCTTTCGATGCTTCAAATTGAAGTAGACTATAAAAGCAATAAAGACTTACATTATTTTAAAACTATTCGAATTTTACATTCTTATAAATCGCTTCATACTCAAATTTTAAAATCCACAGTTGTTATTTTTTTAGCTGAAATATTAAATACAATTTTAAAGGAAGAAGAATCTAACTCCGCCCTTTTTACATATATTGAAACCACACTTTTATGGTTTGACACTGTAGAAAAAAGCAGCATGTTTCATTATAAGTTTCTTATGGGACTAACAAAATATATTGGATTTTCGCCAGAAGTTACAGATATGAATATGCAGTACTTCAACTTAGAAGAAGGGAAATATCAAAACAAAGCTACTGGGCAGCATTGTATTTTTGGAGAGCAACTAATTTTATTTAATTCAATATTAGGTACGAAATTTGATATAGATAATGAAAAATTAACAAGTTCTTCAGAAAAGCAAGAGCTGCTAAATATGATATTACTGTATTTTAAATTACATTTGCAAGGCTTCAAATCTCCAAAATCCCTTGCTATTCTGAATCAGGTATTTAATTAAAATGAAACCACTTTTTATTTGTTTTTTGTTTTTTTATTTGTGGAACTCGTCTGCACAACAAATAGTTGTAGTTGATGAAACAAATTCAGAACCTATAGCAGGAGTTGCGGTTTTTAATTTATTTAAAACCAAAACAGATATTTCAGATTTTGACGGCAAGGCATCTTTAGTACGTTTTCAAAGTTTTGAAAGAGTTTACTTTCAGCACATATCATATCACAAAGAATCAATGCTAAAATCAAAAGTAAGCGACACTATTTTTTTATCGCCAAAATCTACAGACTTAAATGAAATTGTCATTTCTGCCTCTAAGTTTGAACAAACTAGAAAAGAAGTTCCCCAAAAAATCATTAGTATCAATTCTCAAGACATCCAACGCTCAAGCCCACAAACTGCTGCGGATCTATTAGCCAATAGTGGACGTGTATTTGTACAAAAGAGTCAATTGGGCGGAGGAAGTCCAATGATTCGAGGATTTTCTACAAATCGAGTGCTTATAACTGTCGATGGTGTTCGACTCAATAATGCTATTTTTAGAGGTGGTAATATCCAAAATGTAATTTCCATTAACCCTTTTAATGTCCAAAATACAGAAGTTATTTTGGGAGCGGGGTCTGTTATTTATGGAAGTGATGCAATAGGGGGCGTTATGAATTTTTATACAACAACACCTGAGTTTTCAAAGGGTGATATGCCAGATGTATCTACAAAAAGTAACCTAAGATATTCTACAGCCAATGCCGAAAGGACAGTTCAATTGGGGTTAAATTTAGGACTCAAAAAATGGGGGTTTCACACGAATATGAGTTTTTCAGATTTTGATGATTTAAAAATGGGGAAAACAGATATAAAAGAATATCTAACACCATTTTATGTTACTCAAAGAAATAATCAAGATATTTTGATGCCCAATCATAATCCTAGAACACAAAAATACACTGGATTTAGTCAGCTTCATTTAGCACAAAAAGCAGTTTTTAAGCCTTCAGAAACATTAACTTTCGATTTTGGATTACATTACACAACAACCTCAAATATTCCGAGGTATGACAGATTAGTTATTCAAAATTCTGATAACTCATTGAAATATGCAGAATGGGATTATGGTCCACAACAATGGTTGTTGGCCAATTTTCAAGTAACAAAGTTAAGTAGTAGATCAAATTTTTATGATAAAATTAAAACGACCTTGGCTTATCAATATTTTGGCGAAAGCCGAATTAGCCGAAAATTTGAATCTGTTAGTAGAAAAAGTAGAGCCGAAAAAGTTAGAGCCCTGTCCTTAAATCTTGATTTTGATAAATCACTTACTGACAAAACAAACCTATCTTATGGTGCAGAATATATCTATAATAAAGTGGGCTCTGAAGCTGCATCAATAAATATTGATAACAATACTATTGAAAGCATTGCACCACGCTATCCTGACGGATCAGAATGGTCTAGTTTAGCAGCATATTTAAGTTTTAAATACAAACCAATTGAGAAGTTAACCCTACAGTCAGGTATTCGTTACAATTCTATATTAATTAATACAGATTTATCATCTAATGCTCAATTTTATGAATTGCCATTTTATGACACAAGTCTTAATACAAGCGCACTTACTGGTACAGCAGGGCTAACATGGGAACAGAGCAAGACATTTTTGTGGAAATTAAATGCAACCACTGCTTTTAGAGCACCAAATATAGATGACATCGGAAAGGTTTTTGATTCACAACCAGGGTTGGTTGTTGCACCAAATCCTCATTTGAGCCCTGAACATGCCTATGGGGGGGAGTTAGGGCTAACAATTAATATAGACGATTCTGTATTGCTTGATTTTTCCACCTATTATACTTATTTAGATAATGCTATGGTAAGAAATAATTTTAGCATTAATGGGGTTTCAGAAATTGAATATGATGGAGAACTTAGTGAAGTTCAAGCTATTCAAAACACCTCAGAAGCTTGGGTTACAGGATTTGAAGCAGGACTTCGTGCTCGTCTATCAAAAGCTTTGGAAATCACTTCTCAATATAGTGTTTCTAATGGACGACAAAAAAATGCACAAAATATAGATTCACCAATGCGCCATGTCGCTCCTGCTTTTGGGAATATGCATGTTATTTGGAAGCACAACAAGACAACTTTGGATGGCTATATAAATTACAATGCTGGATTATCTTATGAAGATATTTCTCATGAATTATCAAAACATTTATTTGCTTTAGATGAAAACGTAAACCCCTATGCTCCTGCATGGCTTACGTTTAATTTGAGATCACAATATAATTTTAGTAAAACAGTTTCATTTGTTGGAGCCATCGAAAACATTACAAACAAAGGGTATCGGCCTTTTGCATCTGGGATAAGTGGGCCAGGAACAAATTTGATTTTTGCTATAACTTACCAGAACTAATGTTTCCTCCAAAAAAAACATATACTATTGAAGAAGCTCTTGTAAAACTTCAAAAGTATTGTTCCAATCAAGACCGTTGCCACAAAGAAGTTGCCCAAAAACTCAAGGAAATGCAAATGATTTCACAGGCATCAGAACAAATTATTTTGAAACTTATAGAAGGAAATTTTTTAAATGAAGAGCGTTTTGCATTGGCCTATGTCCGAGGAAAATTTAGAATAAAAAAGTGGGGAAAGCGACGTTTAGTATCTGAACTTAAGCAACGTCAAATTTCAAAATACATTATAAACAAAGCTATAAATCAAATTTCTAAAGATGATTACAAAGCAACTTTTGAAGCTTTGGCTGAAAGGAAAGCAACTTCACTTTTTGGAAACTCCAAACTAAAGAAAAAGAAAAAACTGACAGACTATCTCTTATACAGAGGATGGGAATCTCATCTTGTATATGAAAAGGTCAACCAGCTTTTTAATTAAATAATCGTCTTTTTAGAAAAAGGTACGAAGCCCAAATAAAACATTACCTTTTGGCATAGGGACAATCCCAGTTTCAACGTAAGATGCGTTAAAAATATTATTCCCACTAACACTAAGTTCAAGACCAGAAAGTGTTAGTTTTATTTGCGCATCAACTACACCATAGCTTTCGCCTGTTGCTCTTTCGGCAAATTTATAAACAATACTCTGCGACAAGTTTTTTGTAAACTGCGTTCTTAAATTCGCCGTAAAATGATGCTTTAGAGAATTAATGATATATTTTGAAAAATTAGACCTTACAGCTTTTAAATCTTCATTTAGATAGGTGTATCCAAAGTTGAAATTTTGCGTGTATTGTGCTATTTTAAATGGCGATGAAAACTGCAATTCAATTCCATTGGAATTTAAACTTTTAAGATTATTAGATTGCCATTTGTCCTCTTCGTTATCTTTTGTATAGTCAATTAGGTTGTCAGAATCTCTATTGAAGAATGCTATTGCAGCAGTGATTTTTTCACCAAAGTATTTTAAACCAATTTCTTCAGAAATGGCTTTTTCAGGCACCAAATTTTCATTTCCAATATCCTTGCTGCCAACATAATAAAGATCGTTATAAGTTGGCACACGATAGGTGTATCCTGCGTTGGCATAAACCCTAAAGTTATCGTTAATCGTATATCCTAAATCAATCCCTGGAAAAGCATTAAAGTCAAACTCTGAAAAGTAGTTGATAGCTACACCAGGTGTAATATCTAATTTATTGTTCAAAAAAGAGAAACGATGCTCTAAAAAGAGATTCCCCATCCAGCGATTTCTATCACCCAAACGATTACTGTTCATATCAACTTTCGCTACATCTACACCAAAACCAGTAACCCCTATTTTTGAAGCGTATGAAGCATTTATTTGAGCTCCTACTTTATTAGAAATATGTAAGTTTCTATAAACAGAAGGATTATTTCTAATGTATAAATACATGTCCTGATTGCGTTTCCAGTAAAGTTGCGGGGTTATTTTTAAGCGATCACGATTCCATGTTGTTGAAATTCCTACTAAACTACTCTGAGTTTCTTCGTACTGTTCTTTAGCATCTATGGCATAAAATTGATTCCCTCCAAATTTGCGCTCCGAAAATGTTGCAATAACATCAATAGGGTTTGTATTCGTATTAAAACTACTTTTTAGAAAGTAATTTTGATTATTGAAATCTGTATTATAACGATATCCATCAGAACTATTAACTGAAGCATGTCCCATAAGATTTGTATTTCCTAAGCTTTTTCCTACCGTAGCCGATGAGTGATGTTGATTGTATGACCCTAATTGAAATCCAACATTATTTTTTAGATTACCGTTAGATTTGGTTACAATATTTATTGCGCCTGTAAATGCATTTTGTCCAAAAATCCGTGCTGCAGGGCCTTTAATAATTTCAATGCGTTTAATGACCTCTAAAGGCAATGCAATATTCAACGTATGATGCCCTGTTTGTGGATCTTCAACTTTTATGCCATCAATAAGCAAAAGCGTTTGATCAAAACTTCCACCACGAATATACAAGTCGGATTGCATACCATTCACTCCTTGACGGCGAATGTCAATACCTGCTTCTTGTTGCAATAGTTCTGCCAAATTTGTAGCAGGGCTTTGTGCGATAACATCTGCACTAATTACACTAATTGTTCGTGAGTTTTCCTTAAAAGGCAAGTCTATTCTTGCCGATTCAATAGTAATTGAATCCAATGATTGTATCTGTTGTGCAATACTGTATTGCGCTGTAAAAACTGCAATAAGGGCTAATGTTCTAAATGCCTTTTTCATTTTAATTTATTTTTTGTAGGTTTTAAAATAAGAGACAAAGGTATATAAATCCACAAACCAAGCTAGCAATTACTCAATAAATAATGCTAAATGTTTTGTTTAAATTGCCACTGTAAATTAAAATAAATTACAATTTATATTTTAAAAAAGAACAGAAATACGGTACCTTTAGGACATGTTTGCATTGGTTGATTGTAATAATTTTTATGCGTCTTGTGAGCGCGTTTTTAATCCTAATTTACAGGGTAAACCTGTTGCTGTTTTATCCAATAACGATGGCTGTGTCGTTGCACGAAGTGATGAAGTTAAAGCGCTTGGATTACCTATGGGGGCTCCTGCATTTAAGTACAAAGCGTTTTTCAAGGTACATGATGTGCAAGTTTTTTCATCAAATTATCCCCTTTATGGTGATATGAGTAGTCGTGTGATGCGTATTTTGGAGCAGTTTACTCCCGATGTTGAGGTGTATAGTATTGATGAAGCTTTTTTACAATTTAAAGGATTCGAAAATTATGACTTAAACACTTATGGCCACGACATTCGTAATCGCATTCTGAAATGGACTGGAATTCCAACTTGTGTGGGAATTGCCCCCACAAAAGCACTTTGTAAAATTGCTAACAAAATAGCTCGAAAATTTCCTAAAGAAACAGGAGGGGTTTATGTTATTGACAGCGAAGAGAAGCGTATAAAGGCTCTAAAATGGACTTCCATTGACAAAGTATGGGGTATTGGATATGCACTAAATAAACGTTTGGCACAAAAACAATGTAAAACCGCCTTTGACTTTGTGCAACTTCCGGACCTTTGGGTTCGCAAAACATTTTCTATTACTGAGTGGAAGCTAAAGAAAGATTTAGAAGGAATTTCGAAAATAGACATGGAGCAAGTCAAAAATAAGCGCGCTATTGCAACCACCAGAAGTTTTGAAACAACACTTACAGAGCTTACCGATTTGAAGGAACGCATATCAACTTTTGCTATGAGTTGTGCCGAAAAATTACGCCGTCAAAATTCAAGTTGTCATATGATGATTGTTTTTTTACGTAGCGATCGATTTAAAACGAATAGTGAGCAATATCGAGCAAGTAAAATAGTGAGTATTCCTTTTCCTACAGATTCAAGTTTAATTCTCAGTTCAAGTGCTGTTAAAGCGATTAGTGCTCTTTATAAAAAAGGAATTCATTACAAAAAAGCTGGAGTGATTCTTACAGGAATTGTTCCCACACACAACCATCAATTACAAATGTTTGATCACGAAGATGTACGTCACAAGCCTTTGATGCGTACCATTGATCATATTAATAAAAAATACCAAGCTCCAAAACTCAAATTAGCCAACCAAGATTTAACACGTACCTGGAAAATGCGTCAAGAACATTTATCTCCACAGTACACCACCAATTTAAAAGATGTAATTACAGTTCAATGTCAAAAAAAACCAATAAAGCTTTAACTTTTTTTATTCCAACCCCACCAGAAAACAATTTAGGCGCTATTTATTTTGATACAGGAATTTCTGCTGGGTTTCCTTCTCCTGCCGATGATTTTAAGCAAGATCGGTTGTCGTTAGATTCTGAGCTTATCAAAAACAAAGAAGCCACTTTTTTTGCACGAGTAAGTGGCCAATCGATGATAGATGCTGGACTTAATGATAATGATTTGTTAGTAATTGACAGAAGTCTTACGCCAGAGCACAATAGGATTGCAGTTTGTTTTTTAAATGGAGAATTTACAGTAAAACGATTAAGGGTTGAAAAAGGAGAAGTTTGGTTACAACCAGAAAACAAAAATTATAAACCCATACAAATTACTCCAGAAAATGACTTTGTCATTTGGGGGATTGTTACAAATGTAATTAAGAAAGTATAGTTTAAATTTCTTTACGTAATCTTGCTACAGGAAGATCTAATTGCTCTCTATATTTTGCGACTGTACGCCGTGCAATAGGGTAGCCTTTTTCTTTAAGAATTTTGGCAAGTTTTTCGTCAGTCAAAGGTTTTTTCTTGTCTTCTTCAGAAATTACAGTTTTCAAAATACTTTTAATTTCTCGTGTTGACACCTCTTCGCCTTGGTCATTGGTCATCGATTCGCTAAAGAATTCTTTGATGAGTTTAGTTCCATATGGAGTGTCTACATATTTGCTATTAGCTACTCTAGAGATTGTAGAGACATCCATATCAACTTCATCGGCAATATCTTTAAGAATCATGGGGCGAAGTTGCTCTTCGTCACCAGACAAAAAATAATCTTTTTGGTAATGCATTATGGCGCTCATCGTAAGAAGTAGCGTTTGCTGACGTTGTCGGATGGCATCAATAAACCATTTAGCAGCATCAAGTTTTTGCTTGATGAATAGTACCGCCTCTTTTTGGGCTTTAGATTTTTCTTTTGAAGCTTTATATCCAAGCAACATTTCATTGTAAGATTTTGAAACATGCAGTTCTGGTGCATTTCGCCCATTGAGCGAAAGCTCTAATTCGCCGTCAACAATTTTAATGGTAAAATCAGGAACAACATGCTCAATTGAGCGTAAATTATTAGAAAAAGAACTTCCAGGTTTTGGGTTCAGTCGTTCAATCTCTATGATAGCATCTTTTAGTTGAATTTCAGTGATGCTAAATTTTTTGAGTAGCTTTTGATAGTGTTTTTTTGTGAATTGTTCAAAAGCATTTTCAATCATTGCTGCAGCAAGCTCTGTGTTTGGGGTTTGTACTTTTCTTTGCAATTGAATCAGTAAACATTCTTGTAAGTCTCTTGCTCCAACACCTGGAGGATCAAGTTGTTGTACAACATTGAGAACGTTTTCAATGGTTTCAATATCAGTATAAATATTTTGGGTAAATGCTAAATCATCCATCAAATCTAGCAGTGGTCTTCGAATGTAGCCGCTATCGTCTATACTGCCAATAAGAAATTTAGCAATTTGATAATCGTTATCATTTAATCGAAATGTATTAAGCTGATCTGTTAGTTGTTGTGTAAATGATGTTCCAGCGGCATAAGGAATTGTTTTCGACTCATCATCTGCACTGTAATTATTGGCGTGTAGTCGATACGATGGAATTTCATCATCGCTGAGGTATTCATCGACATTAATATCGTCAGCATTTATTTGTTCATTATCCCCAAAATCTTGATCAGAGTATGTATCATCAAAATCTTCTGTGGCATTCTCTTTGCCACGTTCCAAAGCAGGATTTTCTTCAAGCTCTTGCTTGAGTCGTTGTTCAAAAGCTTGTGTAGGTAACTGAATGAGTTTCATCAACTGAATCTGTTGTGGAGACAGTTTTTGTGAAAGTTTAAATTGTAAGTACTGCTTTAGCATTGCTTATTTGGGTTTATATAAAATTAAAAAAAACAAATGAGAATACAGAACTCTAGTTTTAATTAATTCTCTCTTTTTAGCTTGTTTAGTACTTAAAATTCTGCATTTTGCGGGGTTCTTGGGTAAGGAATTACATCTCTAATATTACTCATCCCGGTAGCAAACATGACCAATCTTTCAAAACCAAGACCAAACCCAGAATGCACTGCTGTACCATAGGTTCTAAGATCTAAATACCACCAAAGTTCTTCTTCTGGAATATTAAGTGCCGCCATTTTTTCTTTAAGAATTTCTAGGCGCTCTTCTCTTTGCGATCCGCCTACAATTTCTCCAATTCCAGGGAATAAAATATCCATAGCACGAACTGTTTTTCCATCTTCATTCAAACGCATATAAAATGCTTTAATATTGGCAGGATAGTCAAATAAAATAACAGGGCATTTGAAATGTTTTTCAACTAAAAAGCGTTCATGTTCACTTTGTAAATCTGCTCCCCACTCATTGATTGGGTATTTGAATTTTTTCTTTTTGTTGGGGTTGCTATTTCTTAAAATATCAATTGCTTCAGAATAACTTACACGCTTAAAGTTATTGTCCAAAACAAAGTTTAATTTTTCGGTCAGACGCATAGTGCTGCGTTCATTTTGAGGTTTTGATTGTTCTTCTTGTTCCAAACGTTGTTCAAGAAAAGCAAGATCCTCTACATTATTTTTTAGCACATATCCAATAACATATTTTAGAAAATCTTCTGCAAGATCCATATTTCCTTCTAAATCCATAAAAGCAACTTCAGGTTCTATCATCCAAAATTCTGCGAGGTGTCTTGAAGTATTAGAATTTTCGGCTCTAAATGTTGGACCAAAAGTATAGACTTTACCAAGTGCCATGGCATAGGTTTCGGCTTCTAACTGTCCAGAAACGGTAAGGTTAGTTTCTTTTCCAAAGAAGTCTTCTGTATAATCGATTTCACCGGAGTCTGTAAGTGGTGGGTTTTTTGGATCTAAAGTGGTGACTCGAAACATCTCACCAGCACCCTCTGCATCACTTCCAGTGATGATGGGGGCATGCATATAGTTGAATCCATTTTTATGAAAATAATCATGAACAGCAAATGAGAGCGCCGATCTCAATCGCATTACAGCACCAAAGGTGTTGGTTCGTGCTCGAAGGTGAGCTTGCTCTCGCAAGAATTCTAATGAGTGGCGTTTTGGTTGTAAAATTGTTTTTGACACCAATTCAGGATCTGCATCACCTAATATTTCTATACTAGAAACTTGAATTTCAACATCTTGCCCTTTCCCCTGACTTTCAACAAGACTTCCTTTTATATGAACTGCGGCCCCAGTTGTGATTCGCTTTAGTAGTGCTTCTTCCATAGATTCAAAATCCACAACGCACTGAATGTTTCGAAGTGTTGACCCATCATTTAAGGCTATAAATCGATTTGCTCTAAAAGATTTAACCCATCCTTTAATCTCAACATCTATGTGTTTAATTTCTTGTGTAAAAAGCTCTGCTACTGTGCTCGTAATCATGTTTAACTAAAATTAGCCACAAATATAAAACTTTAGAAACAAAGAATAAGGATATTTATTCTTCTTCGTAATCTTCAATCTCTGGAATGATATTCAGTGGAGGCTCTTTAAGAACTTGTTTGTTAGCAATACTGCGTTCTAGCGATAGAAGTAACACTGGCAACAACAATAGATTGGCCATCATTGCTAGTAAAAGAGTTCCAGAAATAAGAGCACCTAGCGCGACTGTACCTCCAAAATTGGAAGTAATAAATACAGAGAATCCAAAGAATAAAACAATTGAAGTATAAAACATACTGACTCCAGTTTCTCGTAGAGCTGCAAAAATAGATTTTTTTATACGCCAATGATTGGTAAGAAGTTCTTGCCTATATTTTGCCAAAAAGTGAATGGTATCGTCTACAGAAATTCCAAAAGCAATACTAAACACTAAGATTGTGGAAGGTTTTATAGGCACACCCAAATATCCCATAACTCCTGCAGTAACCAATAGTGGTAATAAATTTGGAATTAGAGAGATAACAATCATTCTAAACGATCTAAACATATAGGCCATAAACAATGAAATTAGAACTATGGCCAAGGCTAATGAAAGAATTAAATTTCGAATTAGAAAATTAGTGCCTTTTTGAAATAAAAATGCTTTTCCAGTCAAATTTACATTGTAGCGGTCTTCGGGGAAAAGCTTGTTTATTTTTTCATTTAACTTTTCCTCTATACGTTCCATTTTATCAATTTCTGCATTTTTCATAAACGTTGTAATACGTGCATATTGCCCTGTAGAATCTACATAGCTTTTTAGCAAACTCACATCGTTTGTCGTGTTTTTTGCATATGATAAAATAAACGCATTTTCTTGAGCTGTTGGCAACTGATAGTATTTTGGATTTCCATTGTAATAGGCTTGCTTCGCATATTTTACAAGACTTACTACGGAAACTGGTTTGGAGAGTTCAGGAATTTCTAGAATGAGATTTTCTAGTTCATCCATTCGTTTCAAGGTAGATCTTTTTAAAACGCCTTTTTTACGCTTTGTATCAATAAGAATTTCTAAAGGCATTACTCCATTGAATTCTTTTTCATAAAATTCAATATCTTTAAAAAACTCTGCACTTTTTGGCATGTCTTCTAGCAGACTTCCAGAAGTTTTTATTTGATAGATTCCAATAATACTTGCAACTAATAAAACAAGTGAAATGGAATAAATTGTAATGTTTTTATGTTTTACAGTATGTTCTATCCAATCTCCTAACTTATTGATCCAACGCTTATTGAGATGCTCCAAATGTTTTTCTTTGGGCATGGGCATATAGCTGTAAATGATAGGAATTATAAGTAAACAAAGAATAAAAATTGCCATAATACTCAATGAGGCCACTGTTCCAAATTCTGTTAGAAGTTTACTTTGAGTAATGACAAATGTAGCAAAACCAGAGGCGGTTGTTGTATTGGTCATTAGAGTTGCATTTCCAACTTTTGTTATAACTCGTTGAAGCGACTTGGCTTTATTACCATGCTTATTCACTTCGTGTTGGTATTTATTGATGAGGAAAATACAATTAGGAACACCAATAACAATTATGAGCGGTGGTATAAGCGCCGTTAATACCGTAATTTCATATTCCATAAACCCTAAAATTCCAAAGGTCCACATTACTCCAATTACAACAACACACATAGAAATAAATGTTGCACGGTATGAACGGAAAAACAGATAGAAGATAAGAGAAGTAATAAGTATAGCGGCTAATATAAAAATCTCTATTTCATCAATAATGTTTTGAGAATTAAGCGTTCGAACATAAGGCATCCCAGAGGCTCGTACATTTAGGGCTGTCTCTTTTTCAAAAGCTTCAATTTTTGGAATCAATTCTTTCATAATAAAGTCCTTTCTTACGGAAGTATTGACAATAGATTTTTTTAAGTAAACAATAGAGCGTATGGCTTTTGAATCTTTGTTATATAGGATTTCATCATAAAAAGGGAAATCCGAAAACAGTGTTTTTTTTAGTTGTTCTAGTTCATCATTGGACCGTATAGAATCATTTATAACAGGTTCAAAGTCAAACTGTTTGTCTTTTTGGTTTTTTGTTAGTTTTCTTAAATCTTGAAGAGTAATAATGGCTTCAATGTTATTGTTATTTTGAAAAGATTTGCAAAACGTATTCCAAGCATTGAGTTTTTCTACTGAAAGCAATGTACTGTCTTTTACTCCCAAAACAATTACATTTCCTTCTTCACCAAAAACATCTAAAAACGTATTGTATTCAAGGTTTATGGGATGACGATCGGGGAGCAAGTTAGCCTCTGTATATGTAAAGCGCATTTTACCCCATTGAGAGATCATAAGACCAGTACCAAGCCCAATTAGAATAAGTATAATTATTCTGTTGCGTAAAATGAGTCTTGCAACAGCTTCCCAAAAACCTGAAGTTAATACTTTAAACATGCCTTATTTTGAAGTCGTCAAAGGTATAGAAAACCTACGGATTTGTAAGCATAAATTCGAAATGCCTTTTTAAAAAAAAAGTTAAATTTATTAAGAGACAAAAAGAATGAATTAAACCGTAAGAATTTCTTTTTCTTTTGCAGAAAAAAGAGCGTCAGATTTTTTAATATAAGTATCGGTCATTTGCTGGATATCTTCTTCAGTATTTTTCTTTAAATCTTCTGAAATGTCGCTCAGTTTTTTGAGTTCATTATTGGCATCTTTTCGCGCAGCTCTAATAGAAATTTTAGCGTCTTCCGTTTCAGATTTTGCTTGTTTTGCAAGTTCGCGTCGGCGCTCTTCAGTAAGCGGTGGCACATTAATGATGATACTTTCGCCATTGTTCATAGGGTTGAATCCAAGATTGGATACCATTATCGCATGTTCTATGTCTTGAAGCATACTTTTTTCCCATGGTTGTACAGTTATAGTACGACCATCTGGAGTATTGACATTGGCAACTTGCGAGAGAGGTGTTTGTGTGCCATAATAATCTACAGTAACGCTTCCTAGCATCGCAGGGTTTGCTTTTCCAGCGCGGATGTTTACAAATTGTTTTTCAAGGTGCTTTAAGGCTTTTCCCATAGCTTCCTTGGTACTGTCTAGTATGAATTCAATTTCTTCGTTCATTTTTTTAACTTACTGTGGTTCCTATTTCTTCCCCAGAAACAATTTTTAATAAATTCCCTTTTTGATTCATATCAAAAACAATGATGGGGAGTTCATTTTCTTGACTGAGTGTAAATGCTGTGGTATCCATGACTTTTAGCCCTTTGCTTAAAACATCTTCAAAACTAATGGTTTTAAATTTGCTTGCCGAAGCATCTTTTTCGGGGTCTGCTGAATAAATGCCATCGACTCGTGTTCCTTTTAAAATGACATCAGCTTCAATTTCAATGGCACGCAAAACAGCTGCAGAATCTGTTGTAAAGTAAGGGTTACCAGTTCCGCCACCAAAAATTACAACACGCCCTTTTTCAAGGTGACGCATGGCTTTACGGCGAATAAATGGCTCTGCCACTTCATCGATTTTTATAGCTGACTGAAGGCGGGTAGGGATCGCTTCATTTTCTAATGCACTTTGTAAAGCTAAGCCATTGATGACCGTGGCCAACATACCCATATGATCTCCCTGAACTCTATCCATTCCATTACTAGCACCAGCAACACCTCTAAAGATATTACCGCCACCGATAACGATGGCAACTTCAATGCCTTTTTCAACAATTTCTTTGATGTCTTTTGCATATTCAGAAAGTCGTTGTGGGTCTATTCCATATTGTCGAGTTCCCATAAGTGCCTCGCCAGAAAGCTTTAGTAAGATGCGTTTGTATGTCATAATTGTTTTGATCGTTGCACAAATATAAACAATATCTTAAATTTTTACTGGCATAATTTTTGTCACTCCCCAATAAATCACAAACACCACTTCCATGAAGAAAAATTATCATTTTTTTCTTTGCCTTATATTGATGATTTCATGTAAAACGGAAACATCAATAGAAACATCACAAAAAATCGCCTATTTCATTTCGAATCAATTCTTAAGCGATGGAGATTTTCGCGCCTTAGATGCTAATGATCGAAAGTTCCAATATGAAGTTACAGACTTAAACGGAGATGGAATTAATGAATATTTGGTTTGGTTTTCATCGCCCTATTTTTGTGGTTCTGGAGGATGTAATCTTTTAATTTTGGATAAAAACTTCAATCTTATTACTAACTTCACTCTTACTCGTCCTCCAGTTTTAGTAGATTTAAAAACTACAAATGGCTGGAATGATATAATATTATGGTCGAACGGAGATTACCATAGAATGAAATTCAATTTAAAGGACAAGTCTTACCCTTCCAATCCCTCAGTAGAGGAAGTCACAAAATTAGAATCTAAAGAAATAGAACAAATGGTGTCTTTATTTGAAACTATTGATTCTATTAAAACACATACTTTTTAAATAGAAAAAACCCTATACTTAAAATTAAGCATAGGGTAGATTTTTGTTTGGTTAACTTATGAATTAACCTAATGTAACTCTTTTAAATCCAGTAACTTCAACATTACCATAAGAAGAAACATATTTTGAAACGGTGCTTTTTTCGTCTTTAATGAAGTCTTGATCTAGCAAACACTGCTCCTTATCAAGTGTTGTATTGTCTGAGATAAATCTATCCATTTTTCCTGGTAAAATTTTATCCCAAATTTGTTCAGGTTTTCCTTCTGCTTTTAGCTGTGCTTTCGCTTCTTCTTCAGCTTCTGCTAAAACTTCTGGGGTTAATTGAGCCATAGAAATGTACTTTGGTACATTTTTAAGGGGTTTCCCCAATCTAGCAAGCTCAATATTGTCTTTTTCAATGACTGCAATACGTGCTTCAGTTTCAGAAGCAACATAGCTAGGGTCAAAGTCTTTGTATGACAAACTTGTAGCTCCCATAGATGCAATTTGCATTGCAAGGTCCTTTGAAAGTGTTCCAGCATTTTCAACATTTGCTGAAAGCCCAACAACAGCAGCAATTTTATTGATATGAACGTAAGCACCTACATAAGGAGCTTCTACTTTTTCAAATGCTTTTAGGTCTAGCTTTTCACCAATAACACCAGTTTGTTCTATAAGTTTGTCTGCAACAGTCATTCCTCCAAAATCTGCAGCTAAAAAAGTGTCTTTAGAATCGTGATCAAGAGCAATTTCTGCCAATTGGTTTGCTAAAGCAAGGAAGTTTTCATTTTTTCCAACAAAGTCGGTTTCACATCCCAAAACAATTGCCACACCAGAGGTGTTGTCGCTATTTACTTTTGCAACCGCCGCACCTTCTGTTGATTCGCGGTCAGCTCTTTTAGCGGCAACTTTTTGTCCTTTTTTGCGTAAAACATCAATTGCTTTATCAAAATCCCCTTCAGCTTCAACAAGGGCTTTTTTGCAATCCATCATTCCTGCGCCAGTGGCTTTTCTTAATTTATTTACTTCTGCAGCTGTAATCTTTGTCATGATTTTTAGTTTTTAAAAAAAGTCGGAAAATTTTTCACATGAAGAACTCTACGACTTTAATTATTTTATGAAATTAAAAATTTATTCTTCTTCTTGTTTTGCAGATTCTGCAACAGGTGCAGCACCATTTGGTGCAGCGTCTTGAGTTTTACCTTCTTTTTCTGCTTGTCTGCTCTCTAGTCCTACGGCAATGCTTTCGGTAACCGTAGATAAAATTTTATTGATAGATTTTGATGCATCATCATTTGCAGGAATTACAAAATCTACTTGTCTAGGATCAGAGTTTGTGTCAACCATTGCAAAAATTGGAATATTTAATTTTTGCGCTTCTTTGATAGCAATATGTTCTCTTTTAATATCAACAACAAAAAGTGCTCCAGGAAGGCGTGTCATATCAGAGATAGAACCTAAGTTTTTCTCTAGCTTTGCTCTAAGACGATCGACTTGAAGGCGCTCTTTTTTTGATAATGTATTAAATGTTCCATCTTTTTTCATGCGATCGATGGCTGCCATTTTCTTAACTGCTTTACGGATGGTTACAAAGTTTGTAAGCATTCCGCCTGGCCATCGTTCGGTGATGTATGGCATATTGACGTTTGATGCTTTTTCAGCTACAATGTCTTTTGCTTGTTTTTTGGTAGCAACGAAAAGAATTTTTCGTCCAGAGGCTGCAATTTTTGCTAGTGCTTTTGAAGCTTCTTCAAGTTTTGCAGCAGTTTTGTAGAGATTAATGATATGAATACCATTGCGCTCCATGTAAATGAATGGGGCCATATTGGGGTCCCATTTTCTTGTAAGGTGTCCGAAGTGTACACCATTGTCTAGTAAGTCTTTAACTTCTACTTGTGCCATTTTGTGTTAGTTTACGTTCTGTTGAATTAGCAATGAACAAGTGGCTAAAAATTAGGCCTTATTCATTTAGATGCTAAACTAAATCCTGACAGTTGGCCTGTCATGGACAACAATAACTGGTTTATAAAATATATATTAACGCTTAGAAAATTGAAATTTCTTACGCGCTTTTTTCTGTCCGAATTTCTTACGCTCCACCATTCTTGGGTCTCTTGTAAGCAATCCTTCTGGTTTCAAAATACTTCTGTTTTCTTCGTTCAATTCGCACAAAGCACGAGATAAAGCAAGGCGAACAGCCTCTGCCTGACCTGTTGAACCACCTCCGTATACATTTACCTTTACATCAAAGTTACCTTCATTGTCTGTAAGAGTTAATGGTTGATTTACTTTGTATTGAAGAGTAGCAGTTGGAAAATAGTCTTTAATATCTTTACTATTAATAGTTACGTTTCCTTTTCCTTCAGAAACATAAACTCTTGCTACAGCAGTTTTTCTTCGACCAATTTTGTGAATAACTTCCATTAGTTAACTTCGTTTAAATTAATTGTTTTTGGTTGTTGTGCTTCGTGTTTGTGTTCTGCACCAACAACAACGTCTAAGTTGCGAAATAACGCAGCACCTAATTTATTTTTAGGGAGCATTCCTTTTACAGACTTTTCTACTAATCTAGCAGGATCTTTTGCAAACAATTCGGTTGCAGTTAAAGAACGCTGACCTCCTGGATATCCTGTATGACGTATGTAAGACTTGTCATTCCACTTATTTCCAGATAAGTTGATCTTTTCAGAATTGATAACAATTACATTGTCACCACAATCAACATGTGGTGTAAAGTTTGGCTTGTGCTTTCCTCTAAGAAGAATCGCTACTTTAGATGCCAAACGACCTAGCGTTTGTCCTTCTGCATCAACTAAAACCCACTGCTTGTCGCTAGTCGCTTTATTTGCTGATATTGTTTTATAGCTTAGTGTGTCCACGTTAAAATATTTTTCTAATTATACATTACTCCCAAAAAAAGAGTTTGCAAATCTACAATTATAAATTGTTATTAACAAAATCTTGTACTGCTTATTTTTTTTATGAAGTTTTTAAGTGATATTCTCTCTGTTATCACCTAAAATGAGTTAAACTTTTCTAAATAGATTGAGTATATAAATTTCAGTCTTGTACATTTGCACATGAAATATTTGCACTATAACCCTACTTATTAAGCAAAATGAAAAAACTCTTTTTTGAGAAATACCTAATAATAGCGTTCTTTTTGCCGTTAATTGTTTTTTCTCAAACAATTCCACCAAAACAATATTTTACAAAAGAAATTAAACCTGATAATGCGCCAAAAATAGATGGTTTTTTGGGGGATAGTATTTGGGATTTGGTAGAATGGGGAGCTGACTTTATTGAAGTAAACCCAGATGAAAATACCCCTCCAACAGAACAAACAAAATTTAAAATTTTATACGATCAAAAGCATTTATATATTGCAATTTTGGCTTTAGATTCTGCCCCTGAAACAATAACAAAAAGACTTTCTAGACGTGATGGTTTTGAAGGCGATAGAGTCAATATACTAATAGATAGCTATCATGATCTTCGTACAGCATTTCTATTTACGGTAACTGCTGCAGGAGTTCGAGGCGATGAACTTATCACAGAAAATGGTGAAGATATTGACGACAGTTGGAACCCCATATGGAGTACAAAAGCTCAAATTATTTCTCAGGGTTGGTCTGCTGAACTCAAAATCCCTTTGAGTCAATTGCGTTTTGGAGATGCTCAAGAACAAATCTGGGGGCTGAATGTTGCTCGAAATCTCTTTAGAGAAAATGAATTATCGGCATGGGATAGAATTCCTGTAGGCTCTGCAGGGTGGGTTAGCGAAGCTGGTGAGCTTAGAGGGATTAAAAATATTAAACCTCAAAAGCAACTTGAAGTACAACCTTTTACTGTAGCACAACTACAAACTTATAAGGCCGAACAAGGTAATCCCTACAAAGATGGACGCGACTATAAAATTAATGCAGGCCTAGATGCTAAAATTGGGGTCACTAATGATTTAACATTAGATGTAACTGTAAATCCAGATTTTGGTCAAGTAGAAGCCGATCCTGCAGCTATTGCATTGGATGGGTTTGAAGTTTTTAATAGAGAGCAACGCCCATTTTTTGTTGAAAACAAAAATATTTTTGATTATCGTTTTGCAGGGAATAGGGATAATTTATTTTTTTCAAGAAGAATAGGAAGATCGCCACAGGTGTATCCTTCCACACCATCTGGGTCATATACAGATCGGCCACAAAATACAACGATTTTAGGTGCTGCAAAATTTAGCGGAAAAACTAAGAATGGTTGGTCTATTGGTGTTTTAGAAAGCATGACAAGTAAGGAGTATGTTGAAATTAATTCCAATGGAACGATTAGTGAAGCAGAGGCAGAACCTTTCACAAATTACTTTGTTGGAAGAGTCCAAAAAGACATGAACGAAAGAAATACGTTTTTGGGCGGAATATTCACAGCAACAAACCGTTCTATTTCTGAAGTGACATCAGGACTAAGAAAATCGGCCTATTCGGGTGGGGTTGATTTTAAACATCAATGGAAAAATCGTGCCTATTATGTACAAACAAATTTTGTAGTGAGTCATGTCAATGGAAGTCCAGAAGCCATACAGTCTACTCAAGAGAATTTGACGCACCTTTTTAATAGAGTTGATGCCTCTCATCTTGAAGTGGATCCCATTAGGACGTCACTTACAGGCACTGGCGGACTTTTTGAAATTGGAAAAGTTGGAGGCAAAAACTGGAATTACGATACAGGGTTCAAATGGTCTTCTCCCGAATTAGAACTCAATGATATTGGATTTTTACGACGAGCAGATCAAAAATTTCAATTTTTTAATCTGAGCTATAACATCGCAAAGCCAGTTTCTGTTTTTAGAGATTTATCCCTAAGGTTTAATCAATTTACATCCTATGACTTTGAAGGAAATCACAATAGAACACAATATGATTTTCGCTCAAGGCTTAATTTTTTAAACAACTGGGGCATGAGTATTGGCTTGACACACAAACCAAGAATTTTCTTGAACTCGGCTTTACGTGGGGGTCCACGATGGCGATTTTCTAAAGAAAATTTTAAATTTTTATTTATTAATTCAGACGATAGAAAAAAGTTTGTAGCAAGATTTGGCGTTATTCATTCTCAAGCAGCAGAAGATAATTTTTCTTTTCTTAAACTAGAAGCAAGATTGAATTATCAGCCTATAAATGTATTAAATATTTCTATTGCTCCCGAATTTGAATCTCGACCAAACAAGACACAATATGTCACACAAGTAGACTATAACAATTCAAAGCGCTACATATTAGGGACAATTGATAACCAAACGCTTAGTGCTTCTTTTCGTATAAACTACACCATTAATCCCAACCTTACGATTCAATATTATGCACAACCTTTTATTTCCAGAGGGCGCTATTCTGATTTCAAATACGTTACAAATGCTACTGCTGATAGATTAAACGATCGTTTTTATGCTTTTGATCCTTCAGAAATAGATCTTAATAATGGTTCTTTTGAGGTTGATGAAAATTCTGATGGGATTTTGGATTATAGTTTTAGTAATCCTGATTTTTCTTATGTCCAATTCAATTCAAATTTAGTAATGCGTTGGGAATATATTCCTGGATCTGAGTTGTTTTTGGTCTGGTCTCAAGGGACAAGAGCCAATATTTCTACAAGCGAAGGCCTTGTTGATGGATTTCAAACAGGGATTTTGGATCAGCAACCTCAAAATATATTTTTGATTAAAGCAACCTATAGATTTATATTGTAGTTCTATACATTTTTAAATCTCAACGTCTAGGCTTTCGCAATTGGCAGGAGAACGATTTATTAGAATTTTCTAGAATAAATTCAGATTTGGAGGTAATGGAATATTTACCAAAACCATTAACCGAAGCAGAAACTTCAAAATTTATTGACCGACTAATATTACATTTTACCAAAAATGGTTACAATTATTTTGTAACAGAAGTTTTAGAAACCAGAGAGTTAATAGGGTTTATTGGATTAGCAAATCAAGTCTATAAATCAGACTTTACACCTGCTGTGGATATTGGTTGGCGCCTTAAAAAAAGCGCTTGGGGGAAAGGTATGCAACTGAGGGAGCAAAGAGGTGTTTGGAATTTGCTTTTGACAAACTTAAAATAGAAAAGATTATCTCCACATGTACAATGAATAACAAAAAATCTGAAAACGTTATGAAAAAGATAGGAATGAAAAAGATTGGGGAATTTAAACATCCTAACTTGAAAGATTATCCAGAATATGAAAAATGCATCTGTTATGAAATATATAAAAGCAAGAGGGAATAGACGATTTTAATTATAATTAATCGCTCCTTATTTCTTTAAAGAATATATTGATTTAGACGCAATTAAGGATTATCTTTGCAGCGCAAATCAGAAGCATTCTTCTTTTTATGAACCAACAAGCTGTCCCATCCATAAGTGTTGCTAGTCGCTTTCAGGATTTTAAAGCCATCACAAAAATGGGCTTGTCTTTGAGTGTTGTTTTTTCGTCTATTGCAGGATATCTGCTCGCTGCAGTCCAAGTGGATTATTTGATTTTAGTCTTGCTTGCTATTGGGGGCTATTGTATGGTAGGCGCCTCCAATGTCTTTAATCAAATTATTGAGCGCGATTTAGATAAACTTATGCTTCGAACGCAAAACAGACCCCTACCTACAGCAAAAATATCGGTAACTAATGCTTTTATTTTGGGAACTATATTGACTGTTTTTGGGCTTTCAGTATTGTACTACATTAATCCAAAAACAGCAATGTTTGCGGCCATATCAATATTTTTATACACCAGTGTTTATACACCCCTAAAGCAAAAAACACCGCTATCGGTTTTTGCTGGTGCCATTCCTGGCGCTATTCCTTTTATGTTAGGTTGGGTGGCGTTTACAGGGAAGTTTGATTTAGAACCAGGGGTTCTTTTTATGGTGCAATTCTTTTGGCAATTTCCACACTTTTGGGCGATTGCATGGTTTTTGGATAGCGATTATAAAAAAGCAGGATTTTTGATGTTACCAACAGGCGCAAAAGATAGAGGCACCATTTTACAAATCATTATTTATATCAGCTGGACTGTTTTAATTTCTTTAGTTCCAGCTTTTGGTTTTACAGGAGCTCTAGAACTTTCTTTGGTTGCTGCTTTACTCATTGGCGTAATAGGTTTAGTTTTTTTATATTTTGGTTTTAGACTCTTTCAGCACAAAACAGACAAAGTTGCTCGCGAATTGATGCTCGTTAGCGTTATATATATTACCGTTTTACAACTTATCTATGTTATAGATAAATTTATTTGATATGGATTTAACACAAGGAACACCAGAAGAAAAAAATATCAGAGCAAAAAAAATGATGCTCTGGTTTGGAATTATTTCTCTTGTTATGTCTTTTGGAGGACTAACAAGTGCTTTTATTGTAAGTAGCACTCGCGAAGATTGGCTCACAAATTTTCAACTTCCAGAATCTTTTACAGCAAGTACAATTATTATTGTTGTAAGCAGTTTAGTGCTTTATTTTTCAAAAAAAGCGCTTATGAAACACCAAAACCAATTAAGTGTATCACTTCTTTTGGGGACTTTTGTTTTGGGATTGGCGTTTATATACACTCAATTTTCAGGATTTAGTGAAATTATTCAATCGGGATATAATTTTACAGGACCAACAAGCAACATCACAATGTCTTACATTTACATCATTGCTGTAGTTCATATTCTACATGTTTTGGTGGGCTTAATAAGCCTTATTGTAGTCATTATCAATCACTTAAAAAAGAAATACACACCAACAAATAAATTAGGATTTGATTTAGCTTCAATATTTTGGCATTTTGTTGACATTTTGTGGCTGTATCTCTTTTTCTTTTTATATTTCTTTAACTAAATAAAATGATTATTTTTGCACAACTCAAAAAATTATTTCAACTATGAATTCTACGGTAGTTAGCACAGGAACAGAAGGGAAAACTTGGGGCGGAGGCAATCAGCCACTAAAAGCAAGTTATGGAAAAATGATGATGTGGTTTTTCATTGTTTCAGATGCTTTAACATTTTCTGGCTTTTTGGCCGCTTATGGATTTTCACGATTTAAATTTATAGACTATTGGCCTATTGCTGATGAGGTTTTTACACACGTTCCTTTTTTACATGGCCAAGAACTCCCTATGATTTATGTTGCTTTTATGACGTTTGTACTGATTATGTCATCCGTAACAATGGTGCTAGCGGTTGATGCAGGACATCAAATGCAAAAAAACAAAGTCATATGGTACATGTTTTTTACAATTATTGGTGGAATCATATTTGTAGGATCTCAAGCATGGGAATGGGCAACATTTATTCAAGGAGATTATGGTGCTGTGCAAACAAAAGGAGGAAATATTCTACAGTTTGGCGAGTACAAAAATGTAGATGGCGAAGATGTTTTTAAAAGAGTAGCCGTAGAAGAATTTGCCGTAGCCGCTCACACCGAACGCACACAACACCAAAACAAAAATGGACTTTGGTTTGTAGATGAAAGCGCTTTACCAGCCTATTCTGTAGAAGATATTTATCATGGATTAGAGTCACATCCAAACATTTTGGTACGCACTCAAACCATTAATGAAGAAGGAGAAAAAACAGTTTTATCAAGAGAAGAATCTTTAGCACAATTGAAAGCTAATGGGAAGCGTTATGTAAAAGGAGCCAATTTGGAAGTCAATGAATATGGGACACCATTATTTGCAGACTTTTTCTTCTTTATTACAGGGTTTCACGGATTTCACGTATTTTCTGGAGTTGTCATTAATATCATTATTTTCTTTAATGTTATTATTGGAACATACGAGCGTAGAAAAAATTATGAAATGGTTGAAAAAGTAGGGCTTTACTGGCACTTTGTAGATTTGGTATGGGTATTTGTGTTTACATTCTTCTACCTTGTTTAATATAATAATTTTTTAAAATGGCAGATCACGCACATAAATTAGAAATTTTCAGAGGGTTAATAAAATTTAAATCCAATACTCAAAAAATTTGGGGAGTACTTCTATTGCTTACCATTGTAACAGCTGTGGAAGTTGCTCTTGGTATTTATAAACCAGAAGTTCTTATGAGCCCATCAATGACCCCATTTGAGGGAGGTCTTGGAGCAACACTCCTAAACATTATCTTTTCGGCATTTATTTATACTAAAAGTTTAAATTTAATATTCATCGTACTAACCATTATAAAAGCCTACTATATCACTTGGGATTTTATGCACATGCGCGATGAAACAAAAGCGCTCCGAAGATTAGTTGTTTGGACAGCAGTTTTCCTTATATGTTACTTAGTATTCATTTTGCTTCAAGAAGGGGGCTATATTGAGTCTGTTTATACCAATGGCTATGTCAAAAGAGATTTTTAAAAATTAAGAATATATTATGTAAATAAAGACGGTTAATTATAACCGTCTTTTTTACTTTTGTGCTATGATTACTGCAAAAATTAAAAAACCCTTGGTGCTCTCTGTACTGTTTTTTCTACCAGTACTATTTTTGCTGTTTCTTTACCCCTCAAAACACAATTATAGCACACTTGATATCGTTAAAAGCAACATCCCTGAGCTCAGTAATTTTCAAGCAGAAGGCGGAAGTAAAGTTCGTTTAGAAAATCATTTGACTGTACTTGGTTTTTTAGGAGAGAACCCTATGGATGATGCCACTCGAGCTTTGAATTTAAAAGAATTGGTTTATGATAAATTCCGTGGATTTAAACGTTTTCAAATTATAATTTTATTACCTGAAACTGCAAAACAGCAAGCACAAGAATTAAAAAAAGAACTCAACAGTTTTGAGCCTTTGGAGTATTGGACGTTTGCTTTTGGATCAGTTGATGATATCAAAGCAGCATATACCAATCTAAAAATTTCAGAGGCACTTCGTCCCGATTTGGCCTCCAATGATGTCTTTATTATTGATAAAGAAAAACATCAACGTGGGCGCTTGGATGATAGAACAAAAGCGCAAAAAGAAGAAAATTTTCCAATTTATTCTATGCCCTCATATAATGTTCTTGAAGTTGCCGAGTTGAAAAATAAAATGAGTGAAGATATGCGCATTTTGTTTACAGAATATCGCCAAAAACGAAAAGGTAATTTTAGTTCAACCACACGTAGGGCAGAAGATCTATTAAACAATGAAATCAACTAATTATTCATACGTAGGCATCGCCTTTATTGTTCTTGTTTTTGGGATTATTTTTATTCCAAAAATAATTGACAGAATACAAAACAATGATGTCACAAGGGTGGAGAGTAGAAGCGATGATGTTAAACTACAAACAAAAGATGACACACAACTTTCATATTTAGTCATCAATGGCGAACAAAAAAAGGTAATGCCTTTTAGTTTTACCAATCAATATGGGAAAGTTATCACAAATAATGATTTTGAGGGTAAAGTGTATTTAGTAGAATTTTTCTTTACAACATGCCCAACAATTTGTCCAAAAATGAATCAAAATTTAGTTGATATTCAAAACACCTTTCCTCAACGCAACGATTTTGGAATTGCCTCTTTTACCATTAATCCAGATTATGATACTGTTGAGGTCTTAAAAAATTATGCAGATCAATATGGAGTAACCAATCCAAATTGGCATTTTTTAACAGGTCAGCAAGAAGATATTTATAATTTAGCTAATATAGGGTTCAATCTCTATGCCGCAGAAGTTGAAGGCGCAGCAGGAGGTTTTGAGCATTCTGGAAATTTTGCACTTATAGATCAAGAGGGGTATATTCGTTCTAGAACAGATGATTTTGGCAACCCAAAAATATATTATAAAGGTGTCATTAGCGAAAGAGAACAAATAAATGACGAGGGCGAATCTGAAGAAATTTCAGCACTAAAAGAAGATATTTTAAAATTACTTGAAGATGAGTAACACACCAAAACCAATAGAAAAGAAATTTAAATTGTGGATCAATATTGTTTCTATAACCATTCCGGTTGTAGTTGCATTGCTTTTTGGAATTCGAATTCCAAACGTTGAAGCGCTTACATTTTTACCACCTATTTATGCGTCTATAAATGGGATTACAGCCGTACTACTACTTGCAGCGCTTTGGGCCATAAAAAACAAAAAAGTAGCTTTACATGAAAACTTAATGAAGACTGCAGTGGCGTGTTCGTTAGTTTTTCTTCTAATGTATGTCGCCTATCACATGACAAGTGATCCAACGCCTTTTGGAGGTAAGGGCACAATAAAATACATTTACTATTTTATTTTAATTTCCCATATTGTACTATCAGTTATAGTGATTCCTTTGGTTCTTCACAGTTATGTTCGTGCTTATATGAGTGATTTTGTTGCTCATAAGAAAATTGTAAAATACGCCTATCCAGTTTGGCTTTATGTGGCCATTACAGGAGTTATTGTTTATCTTATGATTGCTCCGTATTACGTCTAAGTTTTGAAACAAATCTCTACATATTTATTTTTAATTTGTTTTGGTTTTTACACCAATGCTCAATGCGCAATGTGTAGAGCCGTATTGGAAAGTGAAGCCGGACAAGCTACCGCCAAAGGGGTGAATGATGGCATTGTTTATCTCATGGTTATACCCTACATTCTTATTGGTGGACTAGCCCTATTTTTATACAGATATATGAGAAAAAATTCTAGTAATTCCTAGAAGTTAAAAAGCTCATTAAATGATATTTTAAACACGTTTATGATTCTTTGAAGCGTAAAAACAGTAACATTGCGTTTGCCATTTTCGATGTTTGAATAACTAGAGAAATCCATACCACATTTTTCGGCCATCGCTTTTTGAGATAGGTTTCTACTTTTTCGAATAGTTTTAATTCGAGTGCTTAATTTTTCAAGTAATAATTCTTTTGCTTCTTTGGAGGCCATAAGTAGGATCTGTTTTTAAATGATAAGTTTTACGACTTTTAGTGTTGGGCATTACAAAAAAAGTTGAAAATAAATATAAAGTAAAAAATAAATAAAACACAAAAACTGATTAAATTTTTTTAATACAATCATTAGAATTAAAAATTCGGTTTATTTTTCTAAAAAAAACTGTAACAAAAGAAGAGATATTTCGTCATACCAATATCACTTAACAAGCAAAAATTATCATGTTAAAAATTCAGAAGCTTCACAAATCTTATCCAATAGGAGATTCTAGTCTTCATGTATTAAAAGGGATTGATCTTTCTGTAGAAAAAGGCGAGATGGTCGCCATAATGGGATCTTCTGGCTCTGGAAAATCTACACTCCTCAATATTATTGGAATGCTTGATGAGGCTGATGAAGGAGATTATATTCTTGACGAAGTTCCTATTAAAAATCTTACAGAGAAGAAAGCAGCGGTTTACAGAAATAAATTTTTAGGATTTATTTTTCAATCGTTTAATTTGATTAATTATAAAAATGCATTGGAAAACGTTGCCTTACCACTGTATTATCAAGGGTTGAAACGCAAAAAGCGTCAAGAAAAAGCCAAGTTTCATTTGGAAAAAGTAGGGCTTTTAGATTGGGCAACACACTTACCTAGCGAGTTATCTGGTGGTCAAAAACAGCGTGTTGCTATTGCAAGAGCATTGGCCTCCGAACCAAAACTTCTTTTAGCTGATGAGCCAACAGGAGCTTTAGATACCACAACCTCTTATGATATTATGGCGTTTTTACAGCAACTTAATGATGAAGGGAAAACCATATTGATTGTAACCCATGAAGAGGATATTGCTGCAATGTGTAAGCGTATTGTACGCCTAAAAGATGGTGTGATTATGGAAGACAATGTTGTACAACAAGTAAGAGCAGAAGCACATGTTTGATATTGATCTTTGGCGAGAAATCTTTCAAAGCATTAACAAAAACCGAACACGAAGTTTGCTTTCTGGATTTACGGTTGCATTTGCTATTCTTTTGTTTACTATTCTTTTTGGCCTTGCCAACGGGCTAAATAATACGTTTTCAGAAGCGTTTGTAGACGATGCTGCAAACGCTGTCTTTATTCGTTCTGGCCGAACGACTAAGGCCAACAAAGGACTTCAAGCAGGCCGCAAGATTCAATTTAAAAACAAAGATTATGATTATATCAAATCGGATTTTGAACCCAGTATTGAATTTATTACCTCAAGAATATATAGAAATGCATCTGCAAGCTACAAAAACGAAAAAAACGATTATTCTTTAAGGGCTGTTCATCCAGACCATCAATACTTAGAGAAAACAAAAGTAACACAAGGGCGCTACATTAACCAACTTGATATGAAGGCTCGAACGAAAACAATTGTTATTGGAGATTTGGTGCGACAAGATTTATTTTTAAAAGAAGATCCATTAGGCAAATACATTAATTTGAGTGGTATTCCATATCAGGTTGTTGGTGTGTTTAAAGATGATGGGGGAGATGATGAAGAGCGCATCATTTATATGCCGTTAACCACCGCACAGCTCATCTACGGAAATAACGATTATGTCGATCAAATCAATCTAACCTACAACCCAAAATATAATTATGATCAAGCCATTGACTTTAGTTTAGATTTAGAAAAGAAATTGAAAGAGCGTTTTTCTGTAGCCAAAAATGATCAAAGAGCCATTCGAGTTTTCAATATGGCCATGCAAAACAAAGGGATCAATCAAATGACTTCTGTATTGGGAATTTTAATTTTGATTATAGGGATGGGGACTCTCATTGCTGGAATTGTTGGAATTAGCAATATTATGATTTTTATTGTCAAGGAACGTACCAAAGAAATTGGGATTAGAAAAGCATTGGGTGCATCTCCACGAGCGATCATTTCTATAATATTGATTGAATCTATATTAATTACAACCATTGCTGGATATTTAGGCCTTTTGGTTGGAGTAGGGGTGTTAGAATGGGTAGGGCCAAGCCTAAAATCCTACTTTATAACCAACCCAAGCGTAAGTCAATCGTTAGTGATCGCTGCAACATTTACACTAATTGCGGCAGGAACATTGGCAGGATATGTTCCAGCAAAAAAAGCCTCAAAAATAAAACCTATTATAGCACTAAGAGACGATTAGCATGATAAAATTTTTATTTCAAAGAGATACATGGCAAGAAGTCTACGACAGTGTGACTAAGAATAAATTACGCACTGCAATTACAATGGTAGGTGTATGGTGGGGGATTTTACTTTTAATCGCACTTTTGGGCGCTGCACGAGGAATGGAAAACTCTTTTAATCGTCTCTTTGGAGACTTTGCAACAAATAGTGTTTTTGTTTGGGGGCAAAGTACTAGTATGCCATTCAAAGGTTTTCAGGAAGGAAAGCAAGTCCGCCTCAAATTGAGCCATGTCAATAAAATAAAAGACAACGTAGAAGGCGTAGAGTTTGTAGTACCAAGAAATCGTAATCAAGGCTTGGTAGCTCGAAATTTTCTTTCAGGGACTTATGGAATTGATGGTGATTACCCCCTTTTAGATCAGGTCCAAAAAAAGAAAATGATGAAAGGGCGCTTTATCAATCAAAATGATATTAATGAAAATAAAAAAGTCGCTGTTATTTCGGAAGATATATTTAAACAACTTTTCGATAAAGATGAAAATCCAATAGGAGCATACATACAAATGAACAGTATTAATTTTACGGTCATTGGTGTGTTTCAAAATGGTAATGTCAACATGGGGCCTACTAGCGACATTCATATTCCATTTTCAACATTTCAACAGCTTTACAATCAAGGAGATAAAATTGGTTGGATTGTAATTACTGGAAAACCAGAGTATAATATCAAACAAATAGAAGAAGACACTAAATTGTTGTTAAGAAATTTAAATAAAATACATCCTCGAGACAAAAGAGCATTTGGAAGTTTTAATCTTGGTAAAGAGTTTAAAAAAATCACAGGATTTTTAACGGGGATGCAATTTTTAACATGGTTTGTTGGAATATCTACGCTAATAGCAGGTGTTTTTGCAATTGGAAACATATTGCTCATAACAGTAAAAGAGCGCACCAAGGAAATAGGTGTACGACGGGCACTAGGTGCTACCCCTTTTGAAATCAAACGTCAAATTGTTGTTGAAGCTGTATTTTTAACGATGACTTCTGGATTATTAGGAATCATTTCAGGAGGGTGGATTTTAATTGTCATAGATCGTGTATGGGGACAAGGTGACGATGCAACATTAGTAAACGCCTCAGTATCTATATCCATAATTTTTGTGGCCCTTATCATCCTCGTCATTTTAGGGACATTAATTGGTTTGATTCCAGCTTTTAAAGCAACAAGTGTCAAACCAATAGAAGCATTAAGAGAAGAATAAATAAATTATAAAAATGAATAAAACAGTAAAAATTATTTTAGGAATTGTATTACTCTTACTTTTAGTATTTGTATTAAAATACTTTAAAGATTCAAATACGAAAGAAGTGGTAGATTACAAAACAGAACTACCATTTTATACAACTTTAGATACTAAAATTGTAGCTACAGGAAAATTAAACCCCGAAGAAGAAATTGAACTAAAACCTCAAATCTCTGGAATTGTTGATAGAATCCTAGTTGAAGAAGGCGATTTGGTTCAAAAAGGCGATTTGATTGCCAAAATTCGAGTTGTTCCAAATGAACAAGCTTTGGTAAGTGCTCAAAGTCGAATTAAAACAGCAAGACTGTCTTTTAATAATTCAAAAACCTTGTATGATAGAAACAAAGTCCTTTATGACAAAGGCGTGATTTCTAGACAAGATTTTGAAAACAGCGAATTGAGTTTGAATCAAGCGGAAGAAAATTATAATCAAGCGCAAAACGATTATCAAATCATTAGACAAGGTTCTATTTCTGGAGGGGGCTCTGCCAACACCAACATTGTTGCTCAAATTTCGGGGACAATATTAGAAATTCCAGTTCGAGAGGGAGATCAAGTCATTGAAAGTAATAATTTTAATGCGGGTACAACCATTGCAACTATTGCTGATATGAGTAAGATGATTTTTGAGGGTAAAGTTGATGAATCGGAAGTAGGAAAACTGGAAGAAGGCAAACAAATTAAGGTTGTTCTTGGTGCCATCAATGAAAAAGAATTTCCAGCAAAACTCACTTTTGTTGCGCCAAAAGGAGTTGAGGAAGCTGGTGCAGTTCAGTTTGTCATTAAAGCAGATGTTGAAGTAGAGTCAAGCAATAAAATTCGTGCAGGCTACAGTGCCAATGCAGAAATTGAGGTAGAAAGTAAAGATAGTATTATGGTCATAAAAGAGGCGTTACTTCAATTTAACAGAATAACAGAAAAACCTTTTGTAGAAATTCTAAACGACAATGAAACATTTAGAAAGAAGAATGTAGAAATTGGAATTTCTGATGGCATCAATGTTGAAATTACTGATGGTATTAAAGAAACCGACAAGATTAAAGTTTGGAATAAAGCTTCTGAAGAAAACAATGAAGATAATGAAGAGGATAATGACTAACTTTCAAATCAATACAATAATGAAACACCTACTCCTATTGATTTGTACATTTTGTACATTCACAACAACGGCTCAGAAAAAATGGACCTTGAAAGCATGTGTAGACCACGCTTTGCAAAATAATATTGCTGTAAAGCAAAGTGAAAATTCTTTACTCACTAATGATCAGGATATTATTGTAGCAAAAGGGAATTTTTTGCCTTCACTTTCAATCAACGGATCACAACGTTTAAATCTTGGAAATGTTGAGGTTTTTGATGGCAATTTTGTAGATCGAACTTTTCACTCAACAAACCTTGGGGTCAATCTTTCACAAACCATTTTTAATGGTTTTAGAAACACTAATGTTTACAAGCAATCTTTAATAAACAAAGAAGCAAATGAAGAGGAGTACAATCGAATAAGAGACAATGTTGCACTGAATGTTGTGAACTCTTATTTGAATGTGCTATTGAATAAAGAAAATCTAATTATTGCACAAGCACAATTTCAATTTTCTGTAGATCAACTCAAACGAGTCAAAGAGTTGGTAGCGGCTGGAACTCAACCACAAGCAAACGTGTTTGATTCTGAAGCTACACTTGCTAATGACGAACAACAACTTACTGTGGCTCAAAACAATTATACCTTAGCCCTTTTATCATTATCTCAAACTTTACAAGTTCCATTTGATGGATTTGATGTAGAAATTATTGAACTTGATGCCCCTTCGGAAGCGCTGATGTATGATAATGTTCAGCCTATTTTGGAACATGCTTTCAAAAACAGAAGTGAGATAAAAGTTGCAGAAAAAAATATTGAATCTGCAGAGTTGGGCAGAGAAATTTCAAAAAGTGGATTCTATCCAACCGTTACCTTTGGATATGGACTCAATACAGGAGCAAATTTTTCTAACCTTAATAGTTCCAATTCCTTTTTTCAACAGTTTAATGATAATAAAGGACATAGTTTTAATGTAAACCTAAACATTCCTATCTTTTCAAGATATCAAAATAAAACCAATTTGGCTAAATCTTCCATTCAGATTGAAAACAGAAAATTGGCGTTGGATCAAGCAAAACTAGATTTGGAAAGTAACATTCAAAGAGCTTTTACAGATGCCAAAGCCGCTTTAAAAACGTATGTTTCTGCTCAAAAATCAGTAGCCTCAAGGCAACTTTCTTTTGAAAATGCTCAGGAGCGTTACAACATTGGAGCGCTCAATGCATTTGATTTGGACCAAAATAGAGTACAACTTATAAATGCACAATCTAGTCTTGTGAGGGCTAAATATGATTTTGTTTTTAAAACAAAAGTTTTAGATTTTTTTCTCGGAAAATCACTAGCATTGTAATATGAAATATATTTTAAATATTGAAACTTCTACAACAAACTGTTCTGTTGCACTTGCAAAGGATGGTGAGACTGTTTGTATAAAAGAAGACAATAGTTTAAAGTATTCTCATGCAGAACGACTTCACGTTTATATCGATGAGGTTTTAAAAATAGCCAATATTCAAACATCTGAATTGGCTGCAGTGGCGGTCAGCAAAGGGCCAGGGTCTTATACGGGTTTGCGAATAGGTGTTTCTGCCGCAAAAGGACTTTGTTTTGCATTAGATATTCCTTTGATTTCTGTGCCCACCCTCGAGGCGCTTGCTTACAAAATACAAATCAAAAAGGGGTGTATAGTAGCCATGCTTGATGCACGTAGAATGGAAGTATACGCCTCTACATTTGACTCTGATTATAGTTGTATTGAACCAACTGATGCCAAAATTTTGGATGAAAATTCTTATGGTAATATTTTACAGAACCAGTCCGTTCACTTTGTAGGTACTGGGGTAGACAAAACCAAAACAATTATCCAACATCCAAATGCCTATTTTGATTCTCAATTGCCCTCAGCAAAACAAATGTGTAGACTCTCTTTCAATAAATTTCAGGCAGAAGAGTTTGAAGATTTAGCCTATTTTGAACCCTTTTATTTAAAAGATTTTATTGCAATTCCTTCAAAAAAAAATTAACCATGAAAATAACCACTTATATCATTTCAATAATAGCACTTCTAATTCTCATTTTTAATATTAGTAAAATTAACTTTGAAGCACCTTTAGAGGGCGATAGCCATACTGCTGTTGTGACAAGTATTGCTGCGGGTTGTGCAATTCTAGTTGCTACACTTATTCGAATTGTAAAGAAAATCGAGCTGTTGACTAAGAAGTAGTTACAAATTTTGACCGCACTATTAAATTTCTACATGTGCAACTTCTATCCCAGCTTGTTCTAAGAACTTTACCCCAGATAAATCTTTGTAAGCCTTACTGTAAACAACACGAATAATTCCCGCTTGATGAATCAATTTGCTGCAATTCTGACATGGCGATAATGTGATATATAATGTAGCACCTTTGGAAGATTGTGTAGAAGCGGCGACCTTCAAAATAGCGTTTGCTTCTGCATGAAGCACATACCATTTTGTATAACCTTCTTCGTCTTCACAAAAATTTTCAAAGCCTGTTGGCGTACCATTGTAACCATCAGAAATAATCATACGATCCTTAACAATAATGGCGCCCACTTGCTTTCGTTGACAATAGGAAAGCTTGGCCCATTCTACAGCCATTCTCAAATAGGCTTTGTCGTATTTTAATTGCTTATTATCCGTCATTTGGTGGTGCTTTAGTCACAAATCGAAGATAGTGGTTTGAAATGAAACTTGTGTTTTTTGATTAAGAAAATAATGGGCTTTCAATAATTAATGGCAGCATCAACCCCAAAATAATTGCAGAACTTACCATTACCCAGTCTCTTGTTGAAAAACGAAAAATATTTTGGAAAATAAAACTTATAAATAACACACAAAACACAATAATAAGCTGGCCAATTTCTATTCCAATCGCAAACTCAATGACAGACAAAAAGGTGTTTTCATTAGCACTGACCAAAGTTTTAAAAGCATTGGCAAAGCCGAGACCGTGAATAAGCCCAAAAAACAGTACAATTCCCAACATCAAATAGGATCGGTTGTCGGTAGGTTTTCTTGGTGAAAATATATTAAATAGTGCTGCAAAAAATATAGTAATTGGTATAAGCCATTCTGTAACATTGACATTTAGATTTACAATATTAAAAACTCCAAGCAATAAACTTAGCGTATGCCCCAATGTAAATACAGAGATCAAGATTAATAGACGTTTCCAGTCTTTAAAAACATAGGGCAATGCAAGAAGCACTACAAATAAAATATGATCATAACTACTGAAACTAACAATATGATACAGTCCCAATTCTAAAAATTTCAAAAAACTTTCGAGCATTGATTAAATGTTTAGTTCTTCAAAAATACTAAAATAATTCTGCTCTATGCTTTTACTTGCAAAATAGTTATGGGGAAGTCAAAACTTCAAGGCCACAATTCAAAAATGTTTCATACTCTTGATTGTCAGGCGTATAGCCTACTGGCGGAGTCAAGATTGTTTTGGCATCGGGGCTTAGTAAAACATAAAAAGGTTGTGAGTTGGACTGAAAAAATTGAGTTTGAAAATGAGCCCATTTATGGCCATAGTTTTCTAGCAATCGTGTACCTCCGTCTTGTCGTTTTACAGTTAGTTGTTGCTCTTTTGGAAGTTCTTTTTTGTCATCTACATACAAAGAAATCAATACATAATCATTTTCAAAAAAGGGTTTTATATTTGATTTTGGCCAGATATGTTCTTCCATTTTTCGACAATTGACACAAGCATAGCCCGTAAAATCCAAAAGAATAGGTTTGTTTACTTTTTTAGCATAAGCAACCCCTTCTTTTAAATCTTTAAAACATTCGAAATTGTTTGGACAATCGTTAGGATAAAGAAAACTGTAGCCAACAGGTGGTGCTAGTCCACTTAAAAGTGTAAGTGGTGTAAATGTTTTTGTGGTTTCATTTATTCTAAATCCTGATGCTAAATACACGACAAATGCCAAAACAAGCACCCCTGAACTTATCCTAAAAAAAGATAGTTTTTGTAAAACCCCATCGTGAGGAAATTTAATTTTTCCTAATATGTAGAGGGTTAACCCTAAAAAGACTAAAATCCAAATGCCTAAGAAAACTTCAATTTTTAATATCCCCCAATGTTGTACAAGGTCTGCATTGGACAAAAATTTGAATGCTAGTGCAAGTTCCAAAAATCCTAAAATAACTTTAGTTGTATTGAGCCATCCTCCAGATTTTGGCAATGCATTAAGCATGTTTGGGAACATGGCAAAAAGTGCAAATGGCAGTCCAAGTGCTACACCAAATCCTCCCATCCCGGCGGTGAGTTGCCATGCGCCTCCATCTGAAGATAACGAACCTGCCAAGAGCGATCCTAAAATAGGACCTGTACACGAAAATGAAACAATAGAAAGCGTTAGCGCCATAAAAAACACGCCTAAAATTCCACCAACACCCTCGCCTTTGCTTGTTGCAGATGTCCAGCTTGCTGGAAGTGTTAATTCGTAATATCCAAAAAATGAAAATGCAAAAAATATGAAAATGATAAAGAAAATGACATTCAGCCAAACATTGGTTGAAATTTCATTCAATATATCAGGATTTACAGAATCTAAAAGATGAAAAGGAATACTCAAAATAACATAAACCAATATTATAAAAACACCATAAAGTATAGCTTTTGATAAGCCTGATTTAGAAGTTGAATTTTCAGCTTTTTTGGTGAAAAAACTTACGGTGAGGGGAATCATGGGAAATACACATGGCGTAAGTAGTGCCAAAAGTCCTCCTAGAAACCCCAGTCCAAAAATTCGCCACAGCGTATTTTTCTGAGTAAGGTTTTGAGCTATAGACTCCGTCTGTAATGAACATGGAGTTCTTGATTTTGTAATTTGTCCTGGAGAAATTCCATATAAAATTTCATTAGAATTTTTAGAAATCTCTCCCCCTTGAATTGCGGAGTTTTCTGCAACTACAAATCCTTCTTGTGGGGTGTAATTAAATCGAAATGGGTTGTCAGGTTTATAGGTGCATTTTGTATCATCACAAGTCATGTAATCTATATTCCCAGATAATGTAAATGCAACATTTGAAACTTCTATACGTTGTCTAAATTCTGCTTTGTTAAAAAACTTAGACACCACCATATCAAAAACAGGGTCGAGTTTAGTGACTTTATTTAACTCACTCTCCTCAATTTCACCTATAAGCTCAAATTCTGGATTGTTTTCAAATGTGAATAGTGTTGGCAGAGGACCACCTTCTTCTACTTCTAAGGCATATATGGCCCAATTTGTATCAATATTGGCTGTAAAGACAAGGGTGTATTCAGTATTTGATTGCTGTTCAACTCCTAGTTCCCATTGTACAGGGTTGAGTATTTGAGAAAATCCCAGTGAGGTTAATAAAAGAAAGATTAGGGTTATAAAATTTTTCATTATGCGTAGCTCTAAGGATATTTACAAAGAACTTAAAAAAAAATATGACACTACAAGAAAAGCAGTATTTATTTTACTTTTTTAAGAATAGCTTTTCGAGAATCTTTATAGGAAGATGTTGTTTCTGAAATAAATTTATCAGCTGGCAATCCTTTCGTTTCTTTTAACCACTGCTCCCCTTTTGGCCCAAACTTCTTTTTTAAATTCCTCTTACTCCATTGCATCATCTCATAAATGATAGGATACATATCTATACCGGCATCTGTAAGATAGTAAATTTTAGTCTTTTGATCATCAGGCAGCTTAGTCACTTCAAGCAACCCCTTGTTGGTGAGCAATTCCAAGCGATTTGCCAAAATGTTTGTAGCAATTTTTTCTGGAGATTTTAAAAACTCTGTAAAGGTTTTCTTCCCCATAAAAATATCTCTAATAACTAATAGCGACCACTTATCTCCAACTATATCAAGAACGTTTGTGAGAGGGCAATCCGATCTGTTTGTTTTCATTTTTGTTTGTAAAAGTTCAAAATTATGAATAAAACATGTCTTTTAAAGTTAATTTAACTTTTAATTAATAACAATTGCATTTTGTTTAAACAAATTATTTACTAAACAAGAGATTTACTATTTTTATCCTCCAATTTAAATAGCTTTGAATGAGAATTAGTTTTTTCTTTTTTTTTGTGTATTTCTAGTAATGTTTTTGCACAAAATTTACCCTTAGATTTTGAAAGCAGTCAAGATAATTTTATAGGCTTTGGTGGCTGTACGTTTTACAGTCAGCCAGATCCATCAGATGCAACCAATACTGTCGGCGTGATTCAAAATGCGGGGAATGATATTTATGAAGGTGTTTTATTTAGACTTAATACCAAATATCAACTTCGATAATTCTAAACTTGTGACTTTTGATTTTTATTCAACTATAGGGCCAACGACGGTTCAAGTAAAATTTGAAGGCAGCGATTCCGGTTTTGGCGATGCTTTTGTTGAGGCTACAGTTTCTGGAAATGGATGGTCTCAGGTTCAAGTTGATTTTTCTCAGGCCAATATCATTGGCCAAACTGGGACGCAAAGTCTATCGGGTAATTTTAGTAGAATTACTCTTTTTGTAGCACCCGGACAATTATTATCTGGTACTTTTTATGTCGATAATATTGAAGGTGGAAACAATACACTTACTACATTTGACCAGTTGGTGTGGAGTGATGAGTTTAACGACTACACAGGTGCACCAGACCCCACTAAATGGCATCATCAAGTCATCCCCATAATTAATGGTACAGATTGGGCTAACGGTGAGCTTCAGCACTATACCGATCAAATTTCAAATTCATATGTTAGCAATGGAACTTTAAAGATAAAAGCGATCAAAGAAAATTACTCCTATAATGGCGTAACCAAAAACTATACCTCAGCGCGTTTAAATTCAAAATACGCCTTTCAATACGGCAGAATTGATGTTGGCGCAAAACTTCCTGCAGAGACAGGAACATGGCCAGCGATTTGGACATTAGGAGCTAATATTAATGAAACTGGGAACTATTTTGGTAGCACCTATGGGAGTGTAGGATGGCCAGACTGTGGCGAAATAGATATTATGGAACAAAATGGATGGGACAAAAGTATTACTTATGGATACATGCATTATAGAAATTTGGCTTCTGGTCAGTATGAAAATCAAGGGACAACAACCCCAATCAACGATTCTAGTGGTTCCTATCATAAGTATTCTCTAATTTGGACAGAAGATGTGATTCAAATTCTCTTAGACGTTAATGTGTTTTTTGAACGTCAAAATATTAACGAACTTCCTTATGACAATCCTCATTATATTTTGCTCAATATTGCTATGGGAGGGAACTTGGGTTTGTTGCCAGGCACGGAAATTCCTGAAAGTTTCAATGATGCAACAATGGAAATAGATTATGTCCGAGTATATCAACAATCTCTGCTAAGTCTGAATGCTACTGGGCAGATTACAAAGGCTTCAATATCTCCAAATCCTGCAAAACATATGGTTAAAATCTCCTTGAATTCAGATGAATTAATTAAAAACATCCAATTATTTGATGTTACTGGAAAGTTGATTTTGAATCATAACAATATCAATAAAAACAGTACTAATTTATATGTTTCAGATTTAAATTCTGGCCTATATATTGTCTCCATTAAGACGAATAAAACCATAATCACAAAACGATTGGTGGTACAATAAAAAAACCTAACTCCAAAGAAGTTAGGCTTTTAATGATGTCGGGATGACAGGATTTGAACCTGCGACCACACGGCCCCCAGCCGTGTACGCTAACCGGACTGCGCCACATCCCGTTTTGGAGGGGCAAATCTATTTATTTTATCTGAATTTTTTTGTTAATTTTTAAAAATACTAACTTTACAAAAAAATTAACCATGGAAAACTCAAACAAACCCACAATTCAAATTTCGGCGACTGGAAAAGTTGTTGTTACCAATGCAAAACAAATTACACTTTTAGATGCTGAAGGGAATGAAATCCCAACACGTAATCGTTTTTCACTTTGCAACTGTGGAAAAACTCTAGACACACCTTTTTGTGATGGTGCACATAAAAACTAAAACATTAGTTTTCAATTATTGGAAAATATTTTTTTCTTAACCAAAACGAAACTCGTACCAATAAAATAAGTGCTGGTACTTCAACCAATGGACCAATGACTCCGGCAAAGGCTTGTCCAGAGTTGAGTCCAAAAACACCAATGGCTACGGCAATGGCAAGCTCAAAATTATTGCCTGCTGCAGTGAATGCAACAGATGCTGTTTTGTCATAATCGCCACCCATAGCTTTTGTAAAGAAAAATCCAATGAGAAACATTGCTCCAAAATAGAGGAGTAATGGAATCGCAATAATTAGAACATCCATTGGAATTTCTACAATCAGTTCGCCTTTCAAAGAAAACATAACAACAATAGTAAATAACAATGCAATGAGTGTGAGTGGGGATATTGAGGGGATAAATGTTTGGGTATACCACGTTTCTCCTTTCAGTTTAATTAAGATTTGACGACTCAAAATCCCTAATAAAAAAGGAATTCCTAAATATATAAGCACACTTTCTGCAACGGTTTGAATCGATATGTCGACAATAGCACTTTCAAATCCAAAATATGGTGGCAAAACAGTGATAAAGATCCAGGCATAAAAACTATAGGCAAAAACTTGAAACACACTGTTAAGGGCTACTAATGCAGCACCATATTCTGTACTACCTTCGGCAAGATCATTCCACACCAAAACCATTGCAATACAACGTGCCAACCCTATAAGAATTAATCCCACCATATATTCTGGGTAATCTTTTAAAAAAGTGATGGCCAAAATAAACATAAGGATTGGACCAATAATCCAATTGAGAAGCAATGAAATTGATAAAATTTTTGTGTTTTGAAATACTTTAGGAAGTAAGGAATAATTCACTTTTGCTAATGGTGGATACATCATCACAATCAGTCCAATTGCGATAGGAATATTGGTTGTTCCGCTACTCATCCCATTGATAATTTCAGGAATGTTTGGGATAAAATAGCCCAAACTTACTCCAATACCCATTGCTATAAAAATCCATAACGTTAGGTTTTTATCTAAAAAACTTAATTTTTTCCCTGCCATGATTTATAATTTAATTGTTGAAAAAACGAATTTTAGTTCTGTCGCAATGTGAAGGCTTCTTTCCATATATTTTTCTACTTGTTGTGGAGTTCCATCAAATGCTTTGGGGTCGTCATAAGTTACTGGAATTCGCGCTTCTGCATTTGCAATATATGGGCACTCTTTGTCGGCTGAGGAGCAGGTTAAAATAGCTGCAAAATCAGAATTTGGATTAAAATTACTGTCAAATTTTTTAGAAAATCCAAGAATTGGATGTTCATTTTCTGAATATTTAATGGCATATATTGGATTAACCCCATTTGCAATCGTTTCGATTTCAAAACCAGTGCTTTCCAAGGTTTTAGCAGCAACTGGAAAAAGTGCTGTTGTTTCTGTTCCTCCAGAATAACAAAACACATTTTTGACATCAAAATAATGTGCCATTGTTTGTGCCCACACTTGAGACAAATGACTTCTTCGAGAATTGTGAGTACAAATAAAATTAAGACGAACAACTGCATTGGTTTCAACCTTTGACTGTATAAAATGTACAAGGGGTTGTAAAACGTTTTGGCGTTCGCTAGAAATACTATTGGTGTCTAGTTTTTCAATTTGATTTTCGATTGTTTTAAAAAGCATTTTTGGTTGTTTTTTATTTTAATTTAAAAGAGTTTAGCAACAGTTTTGTGGGCTTAAATCTTGATTGATAAAGCCAGAAATAACATCCTTCATTTTTAGCCAATTTTCTGTATCAATACAATAACACACACTTGTTCCCTCTACATTTCCTTTGATAAGCCCAAGGGATTTTAAGGTTTTTAAATGTTGGGAAATTGTTGCTTGAGCCAGTCCAATTTCTACAACTAAATCTCCACAAACACAGCTGTTAATCTTAAATAAGTGTTCTAAAATAGCAACACGAGCAGGATGTCCTAAGGCTTTTGAAAATCGCGCAATTTCATTGTGTTGGATG
>Ga0255752_10000381_pt1 | contig 55547 bp, 48 predicted proteins | sample 011ome_25_FD_179952 | JGI IMG/M metagenome (GOLD analysis project Ga0255752, IMG submission 179952) | Coastal salt marsh microbial communities from the Groves Creek Marsh, Skidaway Island, Georgia - 011512CT metaG (version 2) | ecosystem: Environmental > Aquatic > Marine > Intertidal zone >...
TACACTGAATTCTACCGTTCAAGATGTGGATAATGTTGTGAAAGGAAGTTCATCTGACATTAAAAAGACGTTAGAAAATATTGCTAGTATCACAGAGAACGTAAAGAAAAGTAACGTAAAAATCACGAATTTAATCTCTAATTTTTCTGATATGTCGGACTCTCTGAAAGGTGCAGATATTGCTGGAACGGTAATGCAAACCAAAGCAGCTTTGGCTGAAGTTACCAAAATGATGGAAGAGATTAATAATGGAAATGGGACAGCGCATCAATTAATTTACAATGATGAATTAATTAACAACATGAATGCAATGCTCCAAGAAACCGAAAGATTGGTGCTCAACATCAAGACTCATCCAAAACGATACTTGCAGTTTGCAGTGTTTGGGGGCAAAGACAAAGGAGTAAAACTAGACGCTACCGATGAGAAAAAACTCAAAAAATTGCTAGACGAACAACCGAATTAATCATTCGAAAAGAGAATCAAAATTATCAAAGGCTTACACGTATCATGTGTAAGCCTTTTTTATTTATATTAATTCTTAATTAGGGTCATTCATTTATAATTTAGTCAAAAAGTACCTATCTTTATCACAACCTAATTACACGCATATTTTATGGGAATTTCTAGTATTATTTTTATTGTTTTAATCGCGGCAGGCTTTGGTTTTTTTGGCTACAATGTGAAGAAAGTAATTGCCAATATCAACCTAGGGCGCGACAAAAAAATAAACGACCGAAAAGGCGAACGATGGAAAGTGATGACTTTGGTAGCTTTGGGACAAAAGAAAATGTTTCATCGCCCAATTCCTGCTTTGTTGCACTTGGTCATTTACTTGGCTTTTATCCTTACCCAAGTAGAACTCATCGAGATTATCATTGATGGAATTACCGGAAGTCACAGAATTTTTCAACCCTATTTGGGTGGTTTTTACAAACTGGTGATTAGCATCATTGAGGTGCTTTCGGTATTAGCATTGGTGGCTACTTTTGCTTTTCTGGCACGAAGAAACCTCTTGAAATTACCTCGATTTCACAAAGATGAAATGACTGGCTGGCCAAAACTAGACGGAAACATTATTTTGTACCTGGAAATTCTGTTAGTCTTATTCATTTTTACGATGAATGGTGCAGACGAAGCTATGCATATTGCCCAAGGAAATGGCAGTTATGGATTTGCGATGAGCCAATGGTACGGACCTCTCTTTTTTGGAGGAATGGAAGTAGAAACCCTTCATTTGCTCGAGCGAATAGGGTGGTGGGGTCATTTGTTTATTGTGCTTACATTTATGAATTACTTGCCTTATTCCAAGCACTTCCATATTTTCTTGGCTTTTCCCAATGTGTGGTATTCCAATCTGGATGCCAAAGGAAGATTATCCAACATGGAAGTTGTAACCAATGAGGTAAAAATGATGTTTGACCCAGAAGCCGATCCTTATGCAGCACCGCCAGAACAACAAGGCGAGCCACAAACTTTTGGGGTAAAAGACGTAACCGATTTGCCCTGGAACAGTTTGCTACAAGCCTACACCTGCACCGAGTGTGGACGATGTACTTCGGAGTGTCCGGCCAACCAAACTGGCAAATTGCTGTCGCCACGAAAAATAATGATGGATACCCGAGACAGAATGGTAGAGCTGGGCGAGTTCAAAAGAAAAAATGGAGCCGACAAGCACGATGACAAAACACTGGTTCACGATTACATCACGGAGGAAGAAATATGGGCATGCACCAGCTGCAATGCTTGCGTAGAGGCTTGCCCAGTAAACATAGATCCACTCTCGATTATTGTGGACTTGCGAAGATACTTGGTGATGGAAGAATCCAAAGCACCGAGCGAACTCACAGGAATGTTTAGCAACATCGAAAACAACGGTGCTCCGTGGCAATTTGCCCAAGCAGACAGATTGAAGTGGAAGGACGAAAATTAACTTAATTAGAAAAAAGAAACCTAGCAATGAGCGAACTAAAAGTACATACAATGGCCGAATACATGGCCAAGGGAGAAGCCCCAGACATTTTGTTCTGGATAGGATGCGCAGGAAGTTTTGACGATAGAGCCAAAAAAATAACCAAGGCAATCGTAAAAATATTGAACAAAGTAGAAATGAAATTTGCAGTGCTCGGAGCCGAAGAATCTTGTACAGGAGATCCTGCAAAGAGAGCCGGAAACGAGTTTTTGTTTCAGATGCAAGCCATGCAAAACATTCAACTCATGAACGAATACAAGGTGAGCAAAATCGTCACAGGTTGTCCGCATTGTTTCAATACCCTTAAAAATGAATACCCAGAACTAGGTGGAAACTACGAAGTAATTCACCATACTCACCTCATTCAGGAATTGATAGATTCAGGAAAACTGAGAATAGAAGACGGAAAACCTTTCAAAGGAAAAAAAATTACTTTTCACGATCCTTGCTACCTTGGTAGAGCCAATGATGTGTACGAAGCACCACGAAAAGTATTAGAAACCTTGGATGCGGAATTAGTAGAAATGAAGCGATGCCGAACCAAAGGATTGTGTTGTGGAGCAGGGGGAGCGCAAATGTTTAAAGAAGCCGAAAAAGGAAACAAAGAAGTAAACGTAGAACGAACAGAAGACGCGCTGGAGGTAAAGCCAGACGTGATTGCTACGGGTTGTCCTTTTTGTAATACCATGATGACTGATGGAGTAAAATTAGCTGAAAAAGAAAGTGACATCCAAGTGATGGATATTGCCGAGCTCATTGCCCAAGCTCAGGATTTGTAAAGTGAAGTTGGAAACTCGAAGATTTGTCCTTTCGATTGTCCCGACCCATCGGGATGTATCTAGAAGTGACTAAGGATTATGAAGTTGGAAACTTGGAGTTAAATATGATTAGAACAACAAAATGACAGAAACAACCTTATATATCGGAACAGATTTTGAAAAGATTGACAATCACGCAAAAGCTTGGGTGTACACAAGTAATCAAGCATTTACGGAAGAGCAACTCGACTTGATTCATAAATACAGCGAAGTGTTTTTGTCGCAATGGGATTCTCACGGAAAATTGGTAAAAGGCGCTTTCCGTGTACTCAAAAACAGATTTATTGCCGTATTTGCCGATACCGAAGGCGATACCATGTGCGGTAGAGCCCAAGATAGCTCCGTAAAATTCATCAAGGAACTAGAACAAATTCTTGGGGTACAATTATTGGACAGAATGTTGGTTGCCATAGATGTCAACGGAACAATTGAAACGCTGCCGTTCAATGAATTGAGAAGTAAAATAGACTCAGGTGAAATTTCGAAATCAACTCGTTTTTATAATGGAATGATTACTTCAAAACAAGAGTTTTTGACCAACTGGGAAAGACCTATTGAAGGGAGTTGGGTGTAATTAATTACTCTTTATTGGGATTAGACGGATTAGATACCCAAAATCGCCCGCCTTTGATGGATGTCGACATGGATTATCTTCTAGAGTACCTTTTTGAATTAATTTGTAGGAATACCATTTCTTGGTATTCTTCATTTTAAATGATATAGTTTTTGAGACAGCATTGATCTTCCATTTTCCGTTATTTCCAAAGTCCTTAGTTTGAATGAAATATTGTCACCAGAAATGGTATCAAAAAACTCTTCCGCACTCGAGACTCCAAAAGTTGAATCTGAACAATTTAAATCAAAAATACCATAATTAGATAGTTGCTTGTATTGATAAAAATCAATTGTATCCTCCTCGAAAAAGAAGAGTTTGTTAGAGACAGGTAATTTCTATTCCAGTTTGAAACTAAATCCAAACATTGTATCACAGAATGTTTGCGCTTTCCCCAAATAGGAAAAGCAAACAAACACAAGGAGGAATACGGTCTTAATCATTTAAAAATTTGGCTGCAATTTATTGTTATTGTAAAACTCATTGATGATATCCACGGCAGCTTGCGGTTCGTCTACAATTTGGATAAAATCCATGTCTTCGGGGCTGATGTTTTTTTCTTCTCCGAGCATCGTTTCTTTTATCCAATCAATCATGCCAGCCCAGTAGTCGCTTCCCATCAAAATAATTGGGAATCTACCAATTTTTTTGGTTTGGATCAGTGTCAATGCCTCAAACAGCTCGTCCATCGTCCCAAAACCACCTGGCAAAGCGATAAATCCTTGAGCATACTTCACAAACATAACCTTTCGTACGAAGAAATAATCAAAATCAATCGATTTGTCACTGTCGATGAACTCGTTGGATGTCTGTTCAAAAGGCAATTCGATGTTTAGTCCCACAGAAATTCCTGCACCTCTACGCGCTCCTCGATTTCCGGCTTCCATTATTCCGGGTCCACCGCCTGTGATTACCCCGTAATTGTTTTGGGTAAGGAGGTAGGACACCTCTTCTGCCATTTTGTAGTATTTGTTGTCTTCATGAGTTCTTGCCGAGCCAAACACCGACACACAAGGTCCTATTTTAGCCAATTTTTCGTATCCCTCCACAAACTCAGCCATTATTTTAAAAATCGCCCAACTGTCGTTTGTTTTTATTTCATTCCATTCTTTGTTCTCTACTTTTCTTCCCATAATTATTTCTTTATTCGTTAGTTTTCAAAAAAAAACACCCTAAGAGCTTCTTAGGATGTTTTTGGTATCGTATTAAATTACAAATTTTATTTCAAAACACTCCTTGAAATGACAATTTTTTGTATTTCTGAGGTACCCTCATAGATTTGAGTAATCTTTGCATCTCTCATCAATCGCTCCACGTGATATTCCTTCACAAAACCATATCCACCGTGAACCTGAACTGCTTCCACAGTTACCTCCATAGCCACTTTACTAGCGTATAGTTTTGCCATAGCTGAGGCTTCGTCATAGTTCATTCCTTGATCCTTAAGCCATGCGGCTTTGTATACTAGTAATCTAGCCGCCTCAATTTCGGTAGCCATATCTGCTAGTTTAAACGCAATGGCTTGGTGTTGGTGAATCGGTTTCCCAAAAGTTTCTCTTTCTTTCGAATATTTTAGAGCCAATTCGTAAGCTCCAGCAGCAATTCCTAATGCTTGAGCCGCAATTCCAATTCTACCACCCGAGAGGGTTTTCATCGCGAATTTGAATCCAAATCCATCTTCTCCAATTCGGTTTTCTTTGGGCACTTTCACGTCATTAAACGTAAGAGTATGCGTGTCACTTCCTCTTATTCCAAGTTTGTCTTCTTTGGCACCAACTTCAAATCCTGGCATTCCTTTTTCTACAATCAAGGCGTTGATTCCCTTGTGACCTTTGGCAGCATCCGTTTGTGCAATTACCAAGTAAGTAGAAGCAGAATTACCATTGGTAATCCAGTTCTTGGTTCCGTTCAATAGGTAGTGATCACCCATATCAATGGCTGTAGTTCTTTGCGAAGTAGCATCCGAACCAGCTTCTGGCTCCGACAAACAAAACGCTCCTATTTTTTCTCCTTTTGCAAGTGGTTCCAAATATTTTTTCTTTTGTTCTTCGGTTCCGTACTGCTCTAGTCCGTAGCACACCAGTGAGTTGTTCACCGATACCACCACCGAAGTACTTGCGTCTACTTTCGATATTTCTTCCATCGCGATGGCATACGAAATGGTGTCCATGCCACTTCCTCCGTATTCTGGGCTAGTCATCATTCCCATGAAACCAAGTTCCCCCAATTCTTTTATTTGTTCAGCAGGGAACCTTTGTTCTCTGTCTCTCTCAATTACTCCTGGTAGACAAGAGTTTTGAGCAAAATCTCTTGCAGCTTGTTGCACTGCCAATTGTTCTTCTGATAATTCGAAATTCATAGTTTGTTTTTTTTCCGTTTCAAATGTACGGTTTTGTTCAGTAAATGTAAAGAGCATTTTTATAAAAAACGAGATAGGAAGTGGTTCTGCTTATTTTTTCCTATTCTACTTTATTCGTACTTTCGTTTGTTATGTCGTCAAACCGCCAATATTATCCTTTTGTTGAGTTCCTGAAAAAGAAAACCACACTCAATTATCTCTTGTCATTTGTCTTGTGTGTTGTTGTGTTTTACCAAATAAAATACAGGATGAACGGTCCCAATCTGCCTTCGGAGAGATCGCTTGTGGCTGCTGTGGTCGCGGCCCTATTTGCCGCTGGGATTATTTCAGCCATTATTACCTTTTTTACACTGAGTTCTTCCTCTTACTGGTTGAAACCTATCGTAGAATTGATAGTACTTATTGCGAGAGCTGACAGCAAAATTATCCAAAAAGATCAGCGGGTAATTATTCAAGCGCTCAAAGGGCAATTTGGATATTTTCGCGCACAGCGCGCTTACAACTATTTTCACAAAATAAAAGACAACAAAGAGTTATCAACGAGTAAAGCTTGCGCAAAACTCAATCAAGTTTTTGAGGCAAGTAATGCCATTGTATTACTCGATATTGTAGTTAAAATTGCTGTATCCGATCAGTATTTATCTTTCAAAGAGGAAGCTGTAATTAAAGAAATTGCATCAAAACTACGAGTGCATTCTTCGGTATTACATTCCATCTTGGCTCGAAGAAATTTTATTTGGGAAAGCAAGCGATATTCTCGTCAAGAACGAACAAAATCATCAACATCTTCTTCTTCCACGTCCTTCTCTCGCTCCTATGAAGTGTTAGGTATCTCAGAGAATTCCTCTTTTGAAGAAGTAAAAAAAGCCTATCGAAACTTAGCTAAAATTTACCATCCAGACAAAGTAATGAATGGCGTAAACAAGGCCATGGCCAAAAAGCAGTTTCAAGCTATTTCTGAGGCGTATCAAGAATTAAAACAAAAACTAGGGTAAGGAAATAAGTTGAACTAATTTTAGTTTCTACAAGATGAATCAGATTGTTAATGTTGTATTTTTTCTTTTTATTGGCATAAATGTTTGGGCACAATCGGCTCCAAAGAAATTTACTCGAGATTTTTATTTTGCCTCAGGTAGTGCCGAATTGGATAGTATTGAAACAAAAAAGGCCCTTGTTTTGGTGAAGATTCTCTCTAAGTTTGAGTTAACGAAAATAGAAATTATTGGATACACCGATTCGGATGGAAGTGCACAATCTAACCTGAGTTTGTCCGAAAAAAGAATAAAAACAGTCCAGAAATATTATTGGGAATTTGTTCCCGATTCCCTTCTTATCTTACTGCCAAAAGGAGAAGAAGATCCTGTTTTTGAAAACTTAGAATCAACCAAACACAAAAATAGACGAGTAAGAGTGAAAGCTTACTATTCGAAAAAGAAAAGTAAACCAATCCGGAAGAAGAAAGAAAGCCCTGAAGTGAATATAGAAGAGCTGGTGGAGGGAAATGTGATTGACTTACCGGCTGTTCAGTTTTATGGAGGAACAGCAGAGTTTTTGCCAGGAGCTACAACTATTTTGAACAAAGTGATTCCGGTGCTAAAGGCAAATCCAGAGTTAAAAATAGAAATTGCCGGCCATATTTGTTGTGGCAATCAAATGGAATTATCCATTGATCGAGCCTTTGTGGTATACACCTATTTTATAGACCGTGGGGTGCCAAGTAAAATGTTGACTTACAAAGGATACAACAATACGCAACCCAAATATGGAAATCTTATGGATGCTCGTAATCGGAGAGTGGAATTGATTGTATTGAAGTAACGGATGACTGACTTACGATCGGAGTTTTAACTTTGTTTTTAGGGTCCTTAAATTCTTTTGTTTTTCTATGATTTTTCTCAGAAATTATTGACTGATTCTTGAGGAAATTAGAGGTGTAAACCAAAGACAATTTCACATGAAAAAAATAGGCGCATCTGGTATCAATGGATTGTCAAGGATTATTGGGTTTGTGGTTATTTCTATTGGAGTTGAATACATTGTTTCGGCCGTGATTAATCTTATTAATTCTCACTTTCTTATCTAAAATCTTTGTTGTAACTTTCTAACCTAAAACTAGGGTTATGAAAAAATACAACGCAATTGGTATCATGTCTGGCACTTCCTGCGATGGATTGGATTTGGCCTATTGTACTTTTGTCTTTGAAGCGGGTAAATGGTCTTATCAGTTGAATAAATCTAAGATGGTTGAATATTCTTCTGACTGGAAATCGAGGTTAAGAAATGCCCATACTTTTGGTAAGAGTCAAATTGAAGAGTTGAGTAAGGAGTTTGGTCAATTCATTGGAGCAGAAACCCATCAATTCATCCTCGACTCGCAGATACATTCAATAGATTTTGTTGCGTCTCACGGTCATACGGTATTTCATCAACCTCACAATGGATTTACACTCCAGATTGGTGACGGAAAAGAAATCAAAAAAATACTGGAAATTCCTGTGATAAATGACTTTAGAACGGCCGATGTACAAGCAGGTGGGCAGGGAGCTCCATTAGTGCCAATAGGAGATGAATTGTTGTTTTCTGACTATGATTTCTGTGTCAATATTGGTGGAATTGCGAACATTTCTTTTCACGAAAACGGGGTGAGAAAGGCACAAGACATTTGTATTGCCAATATGGCGCTGAATCCTTTGGCACGAGAAATGGGCCATGAATTTGACGATAAAGGAAATATAGCGAAACAAGGGGTAGTGAACCCTCAATTGCTATGGAAGCTGCAAGAATTAGATTTTAAAGGGGCTTCTTTGGGAAATGAACAATATCTTGAATCTATGTTGCCAATTTTGACTAACAGTACTTCCATAGCTGAGACAAAATTAGCTACTGTCACGGAATATATCGCACAAACTATAGCAAGTTTTTTGAGTCCAGGAGCTACTGTTCTAGTATCGGGAGGCGGTGCTTACAATGAGTTTTTGATGAATAAAATCAGTGCGTACAGCAAAGCAACTATTGTTTCCGACTCGCGTGAGTTAATTGAATTTAAAGAAGCGCTTATTTTTGCATTTTTAGGAGTGTTGAGAATGGAAAATATTCCAAATTGTTTGTCCTCTGTAACGGGAGCAAAGGAAGATGTGATTGGGGGTGTTTTGATTTCGTAAACTAATTTATTTGGCTTTGTGTGTAAGAGGAGAATGAATTAGTTCACCTTCTCTGCGGTTATTCCTCTCAATCTGAGTATTTTTAAAAAAAATATCTACCCAATTTCATTGAAAGTATCCATATTAATTCCTGTAAAAAATGGTGATCCATTTTTGAAGGAGTGCTTGGATTCTATTGTGAATCAATCTTATCCCCATTGGGAGGTGATTGTAGTAAATGATCATTCGGTGGACAATACTGTCTCTCTATTAGAAACGTATAGTCACCAGGAATCGAGAATTCGTTTTTTTCATAACAAGGGAAAAGGGATTGTGAAAGCACTTCAGCTTGCTTATTCGCAATGTGGAGGAGAGCTAATTACCCGAATGGATGCAGATGATTTAATGAAGCCCGACAAAATCTCCTTAATGGTTGATCAATTAATTCAGAAAGGAAAAGGGTATGTAGGGGTTGGATTGGTGGAGTATTTTGCCGAAGAGGGAGTAGGAGAGGGCTACTTTTACTATCAAGAGTGGTTAAATACTTTGACTACAAATGGAACAAACTTCGAAGAAATATATAAAGAATGTGTGATTCCATCGCCCAGTTGGATGATGTTTAAAGAAGATTTTGAGAAAATTGGTAGATTTGATTCTGAGATTTATCCCGAAGATTATGAGTTGGCTTTTAGGATGATGAAGCATGACCTAAAAATTGCCTCTATTCCGCAAGTTATTCATTTGTGGAGAGATTACTCTTCTCGAACTTCGAGGACAGATCCTCATTATTCAGACAATTTTTTTCTTAATTTAAAAATGAAATACTTCTTTGAATTACATCGCGACTCACAAAGAAAACTCACCATTTGGGGAGCGGGACGAAAAGGAAAAGAATTGGCTGCTTTTTTAATTAAACTAAATTGTGAGTTTTCTTGGGTAACCAATAACCCTAACAAGATAGGAAGATATATATATGGGAAACAGCTTGAATCGGAAGAAGAACTAGACCTAAACCAGCTGCCCCAGATTCTTATAGCTATTCGTAACAAAGGGGCTCAAAAGGAAATAAAAAAGGCACTGGATTCGAGGAATCTAGCGCCTAATTGCGATTATTTTTTTCTGAGTTAACCCGTTAGAACTTCATGCCTTTCATGAGTTCGCCCATTTCTTCAGCTGTCTTTTTTTCATATCCTTCAGGAATTGTAAACTCTGAATCTGGAATGTTCTTTTCTACTACTTTGGAAGCCGTCATTCGGATACTCATCCCATTATTTTCTATGCTGTATTCCATTGGAAAACCACCTAGGTCTATATTGGGCAAGTTTTGATTTTTATATGTTGGTAGCTTATCGGTAATCCACAAAACATAGGAATTATTAGCAGTATCGGTCAGGATATTCTTTTTGCATTTGTATCCTGCGATGATTTTTATTTCATCTTTTTTTGTGAGTGTAAACAGAGAAGGGTCAACTTGTTGTGAAGTATCTGTTGTTTCTACAGCTATTTTTTTTCCCAACGCATTGACGAGCATCAGCGAGGTATTTGTTTCAGAATTAAAAATTACATCCATTTTCATTAAAACTCCCATGTTTTGCTGAATTTTACTCCATTCATTTTTAATCAAAACCCTTGATTTTTTGGGAAGCATCGATTTATACATTCCCATTTCTTCGGGTAAGTTTTTGTATGATATACGATAATCAATCTGCCCTTCAAAATTTACTTTAGCTATTCCTGAGAGTACCAAAAAGCTGAAAAAAACTGAGAAAAATAATCGTTTCATATCACGTATGTTTGAATTTTGTACGTTACAATATACGAATAAATACTTCTTGCGAGAGACAAAAAGTACAAAAGGCTTGCCAATTGAATAGATGGCAGAAAATGTTTAGTGTTTCAAAACAGATAAAAGAGTTTTTGCTTTGTTTTCTGTTTCTATCCATTCTTTGTGTGGGTCAGAATCTCCCATTATTCCTCCACCGAGGTAAAGCGATATTTTTTTATCTCCAATTTGCATGCAACGAAGATTCACAAAAAGTGTACTATGAGAGTTTATTCCTACTGGCCCAATATATCCAGTGTAAAGTCCTCTTCGGTGAGATTCATTTTTTTCGATAAATGACTTCGCTTTTTCAGCGGGAATTCCGCACACAGCGGGGGTCGGGTGGAGTGAGTTAGCCACATCCCAAATCGAATAGTTTGGTGCTAGATCAATGTCAATGTCGGATTTCAAGTGAATGACAGATCCCGTATTGATATCGTATGGTTTGCTTACTGTTAGTTTTTGGGATAAAGGGATTAATTTTTCCGAAATATAATCGGTAACAACTTTTTGCTCCAGCTTTTCCTTGTCGGTCCATTGGATGGGTTCTACTCTAGTACCTGCTAGAGAAACAGTGGATAGTTTGTTGCCTATTTGATTTACCAAAATTTCGGGTGTGGCTCCCATCCATGTGCCTGTTTCGGGAGAAGAAATACAATAAACAAAGGCATTTGGATATTTTTTGCACAAGGAGAAAAACGTAGTTTGTAATTCAAAATCTGTTTGCTTCTCGATGTTTTTGACTCTCGAAAACACAATTTTTTTATAGGTGTTTGACCGAATATGTTTCGTTATTTCTGTGATTTTTTTTCGATAATCTTCTTCCTCTAATTCTGCTTGATTTTCCGTCAAACAAGGATGAAAATCGGGCCACTTGTTTGTTGTTTTTTCGGGTGAGGAAAAAGAGTAGGTTGTATTGTTTTCGAAATTTGAGAAGAAGAAATTGGAATTATTGGACAGTGAATCAATATCGAGTGGTTTGTCCGATACGAGCGAATAAAAATCTTGTTCGTTGGGCATTCTGTATACTGCGACTCTTTTATTTTGCATTTATCCGAAAAAGTAATAAGTAATACAAATAGCGGCAACAATTCCTGCCAAATCTGCAAGGATTCCTGCTGTGGCAGCATACCGTGTATTTTTGATTCCCACAGAACCGAAATAAACAGCTAGCACATAAAAAGTTGTTTCTGTGCTCCCTTGAAAAATGGAGGTGAGTTTTCCTACAAAGGAATCTACCCCAAATGTTCCCCAAGATTCTACCATCATTCCTCGTGCACCACTTCCAGAGAGAGGTTTCATAAAAGCAGTAGGCAAACCATCTACAAATCGTGTGTCCATTCCAAATAGGTTGAAAAACCATCTAAAAAACTCCACTAAATAATCCATGGCACCTACAGATCTAAAAACACCAATGGCACAAAGCATCGCAATGAGGTAAGGAATAATTTTTATTGCCACACCAAAACCTTCTTTTGCACCGTCAATAAAACTTTCGTACACGTTAACCTTTCGCAGGGTAGCAAGGAGAATAAATCCAAATATAATTCCCAGTATGATAGAACTCGAAATTAAATTAGAAGCCAAAGTAAGTCCTTCTTTATCCAGGCTTCCCAAAAATAAAAATAGGGAGATGATTAGTGCTGTTAACCCGCCAATGTATGCTAAAACCACTGGCTGGAAAAGGTTGATTTTTTGGTAGAGTGAAGTGATAATAAGACCAAACAAGCTGGACACGAAAGTAGCCAATAAAATAGGGAGAAAAACAAGAGAGGGGTTTACTGACTCGGCACTTGCTCTGAAGGCAATAATCGACACGGGAATAATCGTGAGTCCTGAAGTGTTCAACACCAAGAACATGATTTGGGCGTTGGAGGCTGTTTCTTTCTTTGGATTAATTTCTTGTAATTGATTCATTGCTTTTAACCCCATTGGAGTTGCGGCATTATCTAACCCCAGCATGTTGGCCGAAAAATTCATCATCATTGACCCGAGAGAGGGATGGTTTTTTGGAATTTCGGGAAACAAACGAGTAAATAAAGGGCTCACTAATTTGGATAAAAACTTAATGGCTCCGCCATTTTCACCGATTTTCATTATTCCTAACCAAAAAGAAAGAATTGCGGTAAGTCCCAACGATAGTTTAAACCCAGTTTCGGCATTGCTATACAAACTATCAACAATGTTGTTGAGGATTTCAACATCTTGCAAAAAGATTAATTTGAACAGAGCTACCGCGAGTGCAACGAGAAAAAAGCCAATCCAAATAAAATTTAACGCCATACAATTTGTTGTTTTGTAGAGCTCATCTTGTTAGTTTTAACAAATGACTCCAAAAGTTTTACCTGTAAATTCAGTTCCAATAAATGGGGTATTTTTTGATTTGGATAGAATACAAGATTTATCAAAAATCCATTGAAGTGATGGGTCGAAGAGAGTTAGGTTGGCTTTTTCGCCTTCTTTTATTTCTCCTATTTTTAGTCCAAATATGTTAGAAGGTCCCGAAGTAAACTTTTCAATAATCTCGCTTATATCCAATTTTTCTTGAAGGACACTATTCACTGAAGCAAAGGCAGTTTCTAATCCAATGATTCCAAATTCGGCTAAATCGAATTCTAATTTTTTATCCTCAATGTCGTGTGGAGTATGATCTGAGCAAATAGCATCTACAGTTCCGTCTTTTAATCCTTGAATCAAGGCAGTAATATCTTTTTGTTCTCGAAATGGAGGAAGCACTTTGTAGTTAGAATCAAAACCGCTGGCATCTTTGTCTTCAAAGAATAATTGATGAGCGGCTATGTCGCAGGTAACTCTAATTCCTTTGTATTTTGCTGCTCGAATAAGCTCTACAGACTTCTCTGCGGAGATACAAGAGAAATGAATGGGACAATCGTGGTATTCTGCCAAGGCTAAATCTCTTTCAATCCTGAGAGTTTCCGACAAAGAAGGAATTCCTTTTACTCCCATTCTTGTACTATTTTTTCCTTCGTGTATTTGACCCCTTTTGGAGAGTGAATTGTCATTTGCAAAACTCACAATGAGCTTGTTGATATTTTTGGAGTACAACAAGGCTTTGGACATAAGACCTGTACTTACTTCTTGCTTATCGTCAGAAAAAGCTACTGCACCTGCCTTACTCATTTCGTACATTTCGGAGAGTTCTTCTCCTTTTAGCTCATGACTCAAAGTTCCCATAGAGCTAATGGAAATAGGTAATTTCTTGGCAACATTTTTTACAAATTCAATTCTGTTTTTACTATCTAGAGGTTGCTTGGTAGAGGCAGAAATAATGAGTTGAGTAAATCCTCCAGCTGCTCCAGCTTTTGCACCGGATTCAAGGGTTTCTTTCCATTCTTCTCCTGGTTCACGTAAATTAGCCTTGCAATCAATCCAACCCAATGAAACGTGCAAATTAGGGAAAGAAATGGTTTCGTGATTTTGAGTAGATTCTATTGAATCAGCTAATTTTTCTATTCTCCCATCCGTGATTAATATGTCTTTGACTTGACCATGAAACGGGGAAGAGGGGCAGATAATTTTAGCTGATTTTAAATGCTGATTGGTCTTCATGTTTCAATTTGTTTTTCAAAGTTAGGTATAATTAAAGGAATGAGAAAACTTAAACAAAGTGCTTATTCACTATCTCGGTATAGGTTTTCAATGTAAGAGGTTTGATAAGAAACCCGTCAACATGTTCAATTTTTTCCGATCTTAATTGATCGTCATCGTTCATGGAAGTGGTAAGCATGTACAGTACAATTTTCTTTTTCTTGTGAATGTCTAGCTTCTTGTATTCTTCTAAAAACTCCCAGCCATTCATAGTAGGCATGTTTATATCCAGAAAGATAAGGTCTGGAATATCATAGTTCGAAAAATTCTCGTCTTGTAAGTATTTTAGCGCCTTTACACCAGATTGAATAGCTTGGGTGTTGTCGTTTAGGTCAGCTTTGGTTACAATCATTTTTGCAATGAAGTTGGTAGGTTCATCATCATCAATGAGCAAGACAGAGTTTAATTTTGTTTTCATAGTTAGATAGTTTATTTCGGTATGGTAAAATAGAAAGTACTTCCTAATCCTGGAGTAGATTCTACCCAAATTTTTCCTCCGTGAAGTTCGACAATTTTTTGACAATGAGCTAGTCCAATTCCAGTTCCTGCATATTCGTCTTTGTTGTGTAATCTTTGGAATATGAGGAAAATCCGCTTTAAATGAGCTTTTTCAATTCCAATGCCATTGTCTTCTACGTGAAATTTCCAATGATCCATTTCTTCCGTTGCTCCAATTTTTATGATAGGGTGCTCTCCTTTTTTCTCGTATTTGATAGCATTGGTAATCAGATTCATAAACAAAGAACTCATTTCGGTATCAAGTCCTTGAATTTTTGGAAGCGAATCAATTTCAAACGTGACGTGTTTTTCGGTTATGAGCGTATTCAAATCGATCAACACATTTTGTAATAAGAGCTCCGTATCTACTTCAGACACCTCAAAGTTTTTTCCAATCCTTGTGTAGTCAAGGAGCCCTTTCACCAAGCTACTCATTCTATTCGAGGCATCTGAGATAAACCTCAAATAGGTATCCGCGTTTTCTTCCATATTTCCGCTATACTGCTCGAGCATAAGTTCGGTAAAGCTAATAATGGTTCTCAGAGGTTCTTGCAAATCGTGAGAGGCTACATACGCAAATTGCTGTAGCTCTTTGTTTTTTTGTTCCAGCTTTTCAACATATAGTTTGGTTTCTTCACTTTTTTTGATGTTTGTGATGTCTATGTGAGACCCAAGCATTCGCAAAGGATTTCCTTGTTCATCCCACTCAACTACTTTTCCTCTACAAAACACCCAAACAAGTGACCCGTCTTTATGGTGATACCTCAACTCGCTGTCAAAAGGGATTTTTCCTTTCGACTCAACATGAGCTCCAAATAGTTCGAATACCTTTGGCAAATCTTCTTGATAAATGATTCGTTGCCAAGCTTCTGGGCTACTTTCCATTTCGTGATCCTCGTACCCAAACATTTTTTTGAAAGTAGGACTGAGGTATTCTGTATTTTCGGGAATATTCCAATCGAAAAAACCTGCAAAAGTAGATTCAACAATATGGTTAAAAATCATCTCCCGATCTTGGAGAGCTTTTTTTGTTTCTTCTAGTTCTTTTTGTAGGTGTTCGATTTCGCTCATGATGGTGTATTGAGATTATTTTTTAAAATTATCCGATACGATAAGATCTTTGGTTCCATGTCCCCAAGAATAAAATCCTTCTCCAGATTTTACACCTAGTTTTCCCGCGGTTACCATATTTACCAACAACGGACAAGGAGCATATTTTGGATTTCCAAATCCATCGTGAAGTACTTTTAGGATAGAGAGACAAACATCTAAACCAATAAAATCTGCAAGTTGTAATGGTCCCATAGGATGAGCCATTCCCAATTTCATCACCGTATCAATTTCTTCTACTCCTGCAACGCTTTCGTACAATGAGTAGATAGCTTCATTTATCATTGGCATCAAAATTCGATTTGCAATAAAACCAGGATAATCATTCACCTCTACAGGAGTTTTTCCTAGTGTTTTACTCATCTCCATAATAGTTTGGGTTACTTCATCGGTTGTCGCATAACCTCTAATTATCTCCACAAGCTTCATAATCGGAACTGGATTCATAAAGTGCATTCCTATTACTTTGTTGGGCCTATTGGTGGCCGCTCCAATTTGTGTAATTGAAATCGATGAAGTATTGGATGCGAGAATTACGTTCTCAGGAGTTAATTCATCCAATTGTTTGAAAATTTTGAGTTTTAAGTCAATATTCTCAGTCGCTGCCTCCACTACAAGTTCTACATTTTTTACTCCTTCAGCTATTTCGGTGTAGGTAGTAATATTAGCTAAGGTGCTGTTTCTTACCTCTTCTGTAATTCTTTCTTTGGCAAGAAGTCTGTCTAGGTTTTTGGTAATCGTAGCAATTGCCTTATCCAGCGAGTTCTGCGAAACATCTATTAACGAAACTGTGAATCCTGATTGCGCAAATACATGTGCAATTCCATTTCCCATTGTTCCGGCTCCAATAACGGCTATATTTTTCATAATTTAAGTTGATTTGTTGCAAATATAAAGGTTTGCAGATTAATTTTTCGATTGTTTTTCGATTGATAAAAAGGCTTTTAAAGCTAGCTCGTAGCTTAATAATCCAAATCCCGATATATGGCCAATGCAATTGGGCGCAATTAGGGATTTGTTGCGAAACTCCTCTCGGGCAAAAATTTGTGAGATGTGAACTTCCAAAACGGGAACAGAGATTGCTTCGATGGCATCAGCAATCGCCACAGAGGTATGCGTATATCCTCCAGCATTTAGAATTACCCCATGGAAATTTTCATGCTCACTCGCTTGCAATTTATCTATGATTTCTCCTTCAATATTAGATTGAAAAATTTCAAAGTCGTAGTCCTTTTTTAATTCTTGTAAATAGGTGTTTAGACTAACATTGCCATAAATTTCTGGGTTCCTTGTTCCAACCAAATTTAAATTCGGCCCGTTAAGAATTAATAGTTTCATGAGTCAAATTTAACGTAAACCATTGAAATTTTCTTAGGTTTTTTATTTTTCTTCCAATGCTGCCAAATGACTTAGTCCGAAAAATAAGATAATGGGGCTGATTTAGCACAAAAAAAATTATCTTTGGGGCTTATAAGAGAACAAAAACAAGTCATGGACAGAAATACCTTAATAGGAATAGTACTAATAATTGGAATTTTATTCACTTTTCAAATTTTAAATCAACCTTCCGAAGAAGAATTACAACAGCGAAGAGAGCAGCAGGAAAAAGCCCTTTTGGCTGATAGTATTGCTCAAATAGAAAAGCAAGTAAAGCTTGCTACCAAGTCGAATGAGGTAGCTATAGATTCTACTCTCACTCAAGAACAAAGAGACTCTATTTTTTCTGCTCAACAAAGTGAACTGAACAATAAACTTGTCCAGTCTTATAGTGTTTTTGCCCCATCTGCTCAGGGAGAAAAGGAATATTTTGTAATTGAAAATGATGACTTAAAAATTACCATTTCGAGCAAAGGAGGTGAAATAGTAAAAACCGAGCTAAAAAAATACCAGAGCTATAATAACTATATGAGAGCGAAGGATTCTTTGAAAGACATTCCTTCGAAGGAGCTTCCCGTTTTAGAGCCTCTTCAGTTGTTTGATGAAGATTCAAGTTCGATGTTTTTTACGTTTGAAATGAATGGCTCAAAAGACATCCATACCAAGGAGTTATACTTTTTACCAGTAAAAGTAGAAAAAGACAATATAATATTAAGAGCTCAAACAACTCAGGCAGGGAGTTTTATAGAGATGAACTATTCGTTATCAGAAAATTACAACGTTGAATATTCGTTGAATTTTGTTGGGTTAGAAGGAGTAGTAGAGGGAGATGACATGACTTTTAATTGGGAAATGAAATCCTTAATAACAGAGAAAGAGGCAGAGGGTCAGAGTAGAATGAGTAGTGTATTTTACAAGCCCAGCGATGACGGAAGAAATTATTTAAGTGAAATGACCGAAGACTCTGAAGAACTAGAGTCTAAAACTGACTGGGTAGCTTTCAAACAATGTTATTTTTCTAGTGTTGTGATTTCCAATGAAGGATTTGAGAAAGGAGGGTCTGTTTACTCAAGACCAATCAAAAACGGAAAATACTCAGACGAATACAGAGCAAAGATTAACATAGCCACAGAAATTGATAACAGAACAAGTGTTCCGATGACATTTTTCTTTGGTCCTAACGATTACGATATTTTGGCTTCTCACAATAATGAGATGGAGGATATTATTGATTTGGGATGGGGAATTTTCAGATGGACAGCAAAATGGTTGATCAAGCCAATTTTTAATTTCCTCAATAATTTTGGGCTCGCCATGGGACTAATTATCCTATTAGTTACATTGGCAGTGAGACTAATCATTCTTCCATTGACTTACAAAAATTACAAGTCGAGCGCAAAAATGAAAGTTTTAAAACCAGAAATCACTCAAATTAATGAAAAATTTAAAGATGGAGACATGGCAGAGAAACAAAGAGAAACCATGGCACTTTATCGAAAATCGGGGGTGAATCCGATGGCTGGGTGTTTGCCAGTATTTATTCAGATGCCAATTTTGCTAGCAGTATTTAAGTTTTTTCCCTCAAACATTGATTTAAGACAACGATCTTTTCTTTGGGCAGAAGATTTATCTACTTATGAATCTGTGTATGATTTAGGATTTAGCATTCCCGCTTACGGAGATCACGTCAGTCTGTTTACCTTATTGATGTGTATTTCAACAATATTTTACACAAGAATGAATAGCAGCCAAATGAGTATGCCTTCTCAACCAGGTATGCCCAATATGAAAGTGATTATGTATTTAATGCCGCTTATGATGTTATTCTTTTTAAATAGCTTTTCGGCCGGTCTTACCTATTATTATTTATGTGGAAACCTAGTTACGATGGGACTCATGTTGTTGGTAAAGAAATACATGATTGACGAAGAAAAAATAAGAGCAACGATAGAGTTGAATAAAACAAAACCCAAAAAACAGTCAGCTTTTCAAAAAAGAATGGAAGAGGCTATGAAACAACAACAAGCCGCTCAAAAAGCGAAAAAGAAATAGTTCGAATACTTTTTGTTTGAGGTAAAAAAAAATGAATTATGAAATACATCCTTTTTAATTTAGCGATAGTTTCGCTCTTTACTTTAGCCAGTTGTTCCTCGAGAAATCAACAAACAAAACTTGCCTCCAATAACTCAGAAACGGCCACCGAAAAGAGTTCTGAGAGAAACATGGAAGAAAATGCTGCGGCCGAATCTAAAGACATGAATAGCGAAGAGTTTGCCGAAACGATAGTAATTTCACTGTCCAAAACACCGTGCTTTGGGGCTTGTCCTACTTACAATTTTACAGTGTTTGCCAACGGTATGGCATACTATGAAGGACTTAACAACGTAGAGAAAAAAGGTAAATTCAAAGCGGAGTTATCCAAAACAGCAATCAATCAATTACTGAACGAGGCTTCTTCTGCGGGATATTTTTCTTTAAATAATACGTATGATAATCCAGCGGTTACTGATTTGCCAAGTACCATTACTTACCTCAATATGGAAGGAAAAGAGAAGAAAGTCTTGTGTCGATACCAATGCGATAATCGAATAAAGAAAGTAAATAAAATGATAGAGGCTATGATCCAAAAAACAACTTGGAAATCTGTTGAATAATCTTAAAAAGATACTCAAAAAGAACTATTCCTTGGTACTGTCAAAGCCAAGGATTTTTTTTTGTAATTTAGAGAAGACAATAACGGTAACTTCTATGAAACAATATATCTTTTTGGCTTTTTACATTTTTAGTCTTCAATCTTTTTCACAAAGCAAAAATTTCCGCTTATTGGGAAATTGGAACGACACTACCATTCCAACCAATGCAGGGGGATATACTTACAACGAGGTATTTGGTTTTGAAATGAAAGGAGTAGAGTATGCCGTGTTAGGTTCTACTCAAGGAACCCATATCATTGACATTACAAATCCCACCAACTTAATAGAAGTTGATTTCGTGCCAGGACAATATAGGGGAAATGTTACTCACAGAGATTTTGATGTAAGAAACGGATATTTATACATGGTTTGTGATCAAGCCAATAGTAGTTTGCAAATTGCTGATCTTTCTTCTTTACCCGATTCGGTGAGTTTAGTGTACGACAGCAGAAATCTTTTAGTTCGATCCCACAATATATTTATTGATTCGGCTAACGATCTGCTTTATTCTTGTGGTGGAAATACCCAAATAGGAACCAACGAACTGCGAATAATTGATATTTCGACACCCACGACACCCTCGCTTGTGGCTGATTTACAAAATGATGTTGTTTGGTGGAGTTCATTTGTTGGGTATGTGCACGATATTTTTGTCAGGGACAACATAGCTTACACCAATGATGAAAATGCCATGCATATCATTGATTTTAGTAATCCTCTAAGCCCCGTAATCCTGGGTTCCATTTCCAGTTACATGGACCAAGGATACAATCATTCGGGATATTTAATGGATGATGACACGACTTACGTAATGTGTGATGAAACTCATGGAAAAAGGACCAAGTTTATGGATGTGTCCGATGTTACCAACATTCAAGTGACAGATTTGGAGGGGCCGGCCTTGCCAAATAGTACTCAAATTCCTCACAATCCTATTATCAAAGGAAAGTATGCTTATGTAAGTTATTACTACGATGGAGTGCAAGTGTACGATATATCGAATAAATTTAATGTAAAAAACATTGGTTATTACGACACGTACCAAGGTCCGAATGGTCCAGGAGGTGAAGGATGTTGGGGGGTTTATCCTTTGCTCGCCTCAGGTAAAATTTTGGCCTCTGACAGACGAAGAGGATTGTTTGTTCTGAATCATTTGACCCCACCAAAAGTAAACTTTGATGCTTCCAGTACTTTTCGTGTAGAGGGAGACGGACTTCAATATGTAGGATTCAATTTATCGAATGAATTGGATAATACCGTAACGGTTACGATTGATCTAGATTCAGCCAATAGCACAGCTGCTTCGGGTGTAGATTATTCGTCAAGTGTGGTATTTCCCCGTACCTACTCATTCTCCAATGGGAAAGTGAGAGACAGTATTCCCTATTTTTTGATTGATGATGCAGCTATAGAAGGAATCGAAACATTAATTTTTACCATTACCACTGTTACTAACGGAGAGGTTGGAACGATTTCAAAAGACACGGTGTTTATTCAAGACAATGAAGTGGTCGGTATTAATGAACTGAACGAAGTCCAAATTTCGATGTTTCCAAACCCTCTTACCAAAGGAGAGTTTTTGTATTTCACGAAGAAGGTTTCATCTTCTTTGTTTAATACTTCAGGAAAATTAATTTCTACTCAAAATTCTAACCGAATAGATGTTTCTGATTTACCAAAGGGAATGTACATAGTTCATTACGCCAACAAATCCGAAAAACTGGTTATCCAATAACGATTGAGAGGAATTACCTACATAGAGATTATACTCTTTCTCATGTGCTATTCTGTAGTTCGGGGACAGGACATACATTTTTCTCAATTTTACAATTCTCCACTGACTTTAAATCCTGCAAGCACAGGGTTATTTAAAGGAGATTATAGGTTTGCCGGAAACTATCGAAACCAATGGAATGCCGTAACGGTCCCTTTTTCAACAGTAAGTCTTTCGGGTGATATGGCTAATGCTTTTGGTATAGATGGGATTGGAGTAGGAGCTATGTTCAGCCATGACAATACGGGTGATTCCAAATTTACAACCACAGTGTTCAATTTATCAGGGAGTTTCAGTATTCATCTTGGAGGAGACAAAACTCTCTCCATTGGCGGGCAAGCAGGATTTACAAACAAAACTCTTAGTTTTGATGAGTTGAGGTTCGATGCTCAGTACAACGGTCTTTCCTTTGAGCAAGGATTGCCAAGTCGCGAAAATTTTTCAGCCAACAGACAAACATTTTTTAACCTTCACTCGGGTGTAAGGTATTCGCAACAACTAGCAAATAGAAGACAATTGGAACTGGGGCTTGGATTTTTTAATATGACAAAACCCAAAGAAAGTTACTTCAATAACGAAGCAATACGGCTCGATAGGAGATTTGTTGCCGATGCCAGTTATCAATTTGATGTGTCTTCTGCCATTGACCTAATTCCTTCGATGTTTTTTATGGCTCAAGGAACGTATTTCGAATACATTGTGGGCGCCAGAGGAAAATATATCATGAGCGAGGCGGTAGGTGCAAAACAAGCCGCTTATCTAGGTGTATTTTTTAGAACAAAAGATGCGGGTTTTATTACTGTCGAGTACGATTACAATAACTGGCATTTTGGACTGAGCTACGACATCAACTTATCTACTCTGCGGCAAGCAAGTAACGGAAGAGGAGGGATAGAGTTGTCGGCAATTTATGTATTGAAACAATTGAAAATGAATGCGGAAAAATTCAAAAAATGTCCTGATTATTTATGACAAAACGCTGTGCCATATTACTTGTATTACTTTGTTCTTTTTTTCAAATTTGGGGACAATCGCGTAATCAATATCTAAACATTGCCGAGAAGTGCGAAGAAAAAGGAGATTATGTGTGTGCTTCTGTACATTACAAAACTGCTCTGGCTTACGATTCACTCGATTTGGATGTAATGTACCGGTATGCCAATTCCTTGAGGTTATCCAATGAGTACAAAAAATCACTTTATTATTTCACCAAACTATACAAGAAAGATGGAGGAAGAGAATATCCAAAGGCAGTATTTTGGTTGGCAAACCTGCAAAAAATAAATGGAGATTATTTGGAGAGTTACAAGACTTGGAAACGTGTAAAAACTATTTATCGACAAGGAAATTCTTACGAAAATATAAAAGCAACACAAGAAATTAAAGCTTCTGCTTATGCCAGAAGAGAGGAAAAATATAGAAATGAGGCGATTGTCACAAATTTAGGTTCGGGTATTAACACAGGAGCCTCGGAAATTAGTCCTATTTCATTTGAGAACAAACTAATGTTTGCATCCTTGCGCGCAAAAAATATGGGTGAAAATGGCGAAGTGTATGACGAATTGTATTCATTCAAACTCTACGAAGCAGCATATACTGATTCCAGTTGGCAACTTAATAAGGAACTGCCGATGGTAATCAACTCCCCGCAATATCAGGCTGCTAATGGATGTTTCAATACGATATCCACGTTATTTTATTTTACTAGATGCAATTCTGCCAATGACTGCGATCTTTTTGTCTCAAATTATAACAAGGGTAAGTGGGGCGATCCGAAGAAATTATCAATTAGTGATCCCAATTTTAATGAGACTCATCCAATGAGTTGTGAAATAGAAGGCGAAGAGTATCTGTTTTTTGTATCGGATAAAAAAGGTGGCTTTGGTGGAATGGATATTTGGTACACCAAAAGAAATAGGGAAGGTGAATTTGAGTCTCCCACAAATGCAGGAGAAATAATTAATTCTCCTGACAATGAAATTACCCCTTTTTATGACAGTGAAACAAGCACACTATATTTTAGTTCAGACTGGCATGCAGGATTAGGAGGATTTGATATTTTTCAATCCAAGGGAACTCCCATCCGGTTCAATAGACCTCAAAACATAGGAGCGCCAATTAACTCAAGATGGAATGATCTTTATTATTTTATTGACACTAAGAATGAAATCAATTACCTCGCTTCTAATAGGGCTGACTTGAGTATTAACAAGCTTTCTACCTGTTGCAATGACCTTTATTCAGTAACCTTCCCCAAAAAACCAGAGCCCCAAGAAATAGAAATCACAACACTGGCAGAGCTAAATGATTATTTACCTGTAACGCTTTATTTTCATAACGACAGGCCCAATCCAAGGACTAATAGTAAAACCACAAACTTGAGCTATTTGAGCACCTATCAGGACTACATTTCTAGAATACCTACTTATGAAAAGGAGTATTCCAAAGGATTGACAGGAGTAAAGCAAGAAGAGGCTATCTTGGATATCCAAGATTTTTTTAGAGAATATGTAGAAAAAGGAGTTGAGGACTTGACCTTGTTTACCCAATTACTGTTGACGGAGCTAAAAAAAGGGAATAAAATAGAACTGACAATTAAGGGATTCGCAAGTCCATTGGCAAAAACAGAGTATAATGTAAACCTTACCGAAAGAAGAATAGCCAGTTTGGAGAATTATCTGATGGAGTTTGAGAACGGAAGATTCGTTCCTTATTTATCACGAAAAGCGGAAAATGGTGGTGAATTAACTATCAAACGAATTCCTTTTGGTGAATATACGGCAAGCAATCTTGTTAGTGATAACGTGAATGACCAACGAAACTCTGTTTACAGCCGTGCTGCAGCTTTAGAAAGAAAAATTGAAATTCAATCGGTGAACTATGGAGGAAGAACTGATTCTCTTCCCGAAATTACTTTCAGCAAGGAGATACTTGAATTGGGAAAGAGAAAAAATGGAGTTCCTATTCAGGTGGAGTTTGACATCTCTAACACCGGAAACGCGCCACTGATTGTCTCTCGAATTGAAGGTTCTTGCAGTTGTACGGTTGTGGCAGATAGTTCTTTTAGGCTTAATCCGGGAGAATTTAAAACAATTTCAGCTGAAATAAATACCGAACAATTATTTGGAGAATTATCAAAAACAATCACGGTTCACTCAAATGCAGAACCTCGAGAAAAAACTGTTGTAATACTTTTTGAAATAATAGAAAACAAGTAAACTATGCCTTATTTTGACAGATACGTAAAGCTTTCCACCTCCAATGATATCGAGACCACCTTGGTAGAGAGTCACAATCATTTGGTTCAGCTAATTCAATCGTTTAGTGAAGAAGAAATGAATTATCAGTATGCTGAGGGGAAATGGACCATTAAGGAGGTTGTGCAACATTTGATAGACACAGAACGTATATTTGTTTATCGAGCTCTGAGATTTGCAAGAAACGATTCTACTGAACTGCCTGGTTATGAGCACAATCAATATGTGCAAGAGTCGAATGCTAAAGAAAAGTTTAAAGATCAATTGCTCAATGAATTCGTTGCGGTTCACCGAGCCACAATAATGTTTTTTAACCAACTTTCGGCAGCAGCTTTGTCGCGAACGGGGATTGCAAGCAAAGAAAAATTAACCGTAGAGATGATTGCTCACATCATTGCAGGACATACGCAACATCACCTTTCAGTGATTGAACAAAAATATCTACCAACAATGAAAAAATGAAAATAGCCATCAGTATAGTTCTGTTCTTTTTTGGACTTTCGGTCTACAGTCAATTACTTTCTCCTCAACAATTCATGTTTCCAACTTCCCAAGGAGATAGTTTGGAGGTGGATGTATACTTACCGAATTCTACTGGCTCTTTTCCTGTAATACTTATTCAAACTCCTTACGGAAAGAATAGTTTTAGACTAGGTTTGCCTTTGGGGGTTGTGAGAAACTTATCCGCGAGCAACTATGCTTTTGTTATACTAGATTGGCGGGGTAGATTCTCAAACGCCAGCAAAGCGTTACCAGGAGTAGGAATTGGGGAAGATGGCTATGATTTGGTAGAATGGATAGCATCCCAATCTTGGAGTACAGGAAAAATTGGAACCTGGGGACCTTCGGCATTGGGAAATGTACAGTTTGAAACCGCAAAGAAACGTCCTCCTCACTTAACTTGTGCAGTTCCGCTTGTAGCAGCTCCACACTATAGTTTCGAACATTACTACACAGGAGGCGCGGCTCGTACGGAGTTAATTGAACAAATAGACAATTTAGGATTTGGTGTTTCTTCTACGGTTTCTGCCAATCCTTATTACAATGCCACTTGGGCAGCTATCGAGGGATTATCTATTTATCCAGATAGTATACAAATTCCTATGCTCATGATTGGAGGCTGGTATGATCACAACATAGAATCCACGATATTTCAATACGACACTTGTTCTAAAAATTCACCGTTACCCACTGGAACTAAGCATCATGTTTTATTAGGACCTTGGGCTCATGGTGGAAATGGAACCGCTTACGTTGGTACAGCCAATCAAGGACAGCTGAATTACCCAAATGCAGAGGCAATCAGTGATTCGATGGCGTTGAGATTTTTTGAACATCATTTGAGGAATCAATCAAATGGGTGGGACACCAAACTACCTGTCATGTATTACCAAATGGGAGACGAACAGTGGTTGGAAGATACTCAATGGCCAGTTTCTTACACGACTTCTACAAATTACTACCTCCAGCCAGATGGAAGTTTATCTTCTTCCCAAGCTATCCGCGACAGTTTGGCTGTCACCTACAATCCCAGCTCGCCTTCCCCTACAATTGGCGGAGCTACTATGCGAAATGATTTGGTTCAAGGGCCTTACGACCAAGTGCTCGATGTAGAGTCGAGAGCTGATTTATTGACTTTTGAAACAGCAGTTTCTTCTCAAGATTTGAAAATAAAGGGAAGGCCAGAAGCTCATTTCTACTTAAGTTCTGACAGAAAGGATACAGATGTAGCTGTTCGACTTACAGAAGTGTATCCCGATGGAAGATCCATGTTGATACTGGACGGGATAAAAAGATTGAGATTCAGAAATGGATTTAGATTGAGCGATACTTCTTTTATGAAACAAGGAGTCGTGTATCCGGTTTCGATAGATTTGTCAAGTGTTGCAATTACAATTAAAGCCGGGCATAAACTGAGATTACTTGTGACCGGAAGTAATTACCCAAAGTACAACAGAAACATGAATAACGGGGAAGAAATGTATCCAGGTAATAATCTTGATTCAGTGTTTAATCCCTTAATCGCTGTCAACAAAATTCATGTAGGATCGTCCACACCGAGTAGACTTGTTTTGCCGATTGACAATACAAATACAACTGTAATAGAGCGCGAAAAAATACGCGTTGAGGTGTATCCAAATCCCACCTCTGAGAGACTCACAATTTCCTCAGACGAACCTGTGATTAGGATAGAAGTGTACGACCTTACGGGCAAGATTCTCTTGTCTCAAGACGAACAAACAGAACAAGTTAGTGTGAGCGGATTGACAAATGGAGCCTATGTAATGATCGTGCACACACAAAAAGGAAGGGTAGCGAAGAAAATATTAAAACACTAGATTTTTATAGACATGAAGTTAGTGAATAGCTGATTACAAAATCTTTGCGTCCACAGTGAAAGTAGATTTAATTTCAATTTCATGATCTGCGGTAATCACTTCATCTGTAACGGATCTTACTCTTAGATTAAAATTCTCATTCAATATATAAGGTTTTAAATCGGTGCCCGAAACATCCAAAGAGATAGAGGTTCCAGCAGAAGTAGGAACAGGGTCTTTCCAAGCAATTTTTTCTTCCGAGAGGTTATCACCGTCTATATAAATCTCAATTGATTTTAAAAAACTAAAGTCGTTGCCATCAGGAGTTTTTACCGTTAGTTTCAACTTGCTCAATTCGATACTTTCTATTCTATCCTTACTAGTTCTGTTAATTTCAAATTTGGATTGATGATTTGTTTCTATGTCGGGCGTACTAATATCAAAAGGTAAATTTATGTTGGTTGCCGAAGGAATTACGACAGTGGTTTCATAACTAATATCAAATTTGGTTAATTCATTTGCTTTTTTGCATCCGATTAACAATAGAACTGCCGCCAATATTGGGAAGATTATTTTTTTCATTTCGTTAGATAGTTGGTGAAATCAAATATAAAAAATAGTTTTATATTTAGCAATGAGTTTAGAGAAAGGAAACAAGAAAACTATTCGTGGCTGGATGATGTACGACTGGGCTAATTCAGTGTACAATTTGGTAATTAGTTCTGCCGTATTTCCCATATTTTATGAGGGTATGACCAAGGCTAATGGAAGAGAAGTGGAAATAAATGGGTACAAACAAGTGCTAGTAGAAGCTTTTGGTTTTGAATGGATTAATACGTCTTTAATCACGTACATTGGAGCAATTGGTTTTTTGCTAGTTGCTTTCATTTCTCCCATCCTTTCGGGTGTGGCTGATTACATTGGTCGAAAGAAAATGTTCATGCGAATATTCGTTTATTTGGGATCGTTTTCTTGTATGGGATTGTATTTTTTTGACTACCAAAACATTGAACTAGGATTTTTATTTTATTTTTTAGCCTTAATTGGCTTTTGGGGAAGTTTGGTGTTTTACAATGCTTATTTACCCGAAATTGCCGAGAAAGAAGATCATGATAGAATTAGTGCGGGAGGATTTTCTATGGGGTACATTGGCAGTGTTTTGTTACTTATTGTTTGTTTGATTCTCGTAATGAACAATGAATCAATAGGAATTTCGAAGGGAGAAGCTTCCAAAATTGGATTTCTTCTTACTGGAGTTTGGTGGTTTGGATTTAGTCATGTATTCTTTTATCGAATAAGAGATACTTGGGATAAATATTCTGTATCAAGTCATATTTTGGGTAATGGTTTTAGAGAACTCAAATCTGTGTATAAGGAGTTTATGGCTGACCTACGTTTAAAAAGATTTCTGCCTGCGTTTTTTATGTTGAGCACTGGAGTTCAGACGGTTATGCTAGTGGCGGTGTATTTTGCCGCAAAAGAAATTGCTTGGCCTACAGAAGGAGATAAATCTTCAGGACTTATTATAAGTATTCTTTTAATTCAGTTAATAGCAATTCCGGGTGCAATGGGTATGGCACGAGTGTCCAAAACTATTGGAAACATTAAGACTCTTCAAATCATTTTGTTCGCTTGGATTTGTATCGTTATTTGGGCTTATTTTATTGTTACACCCGTTGAGTTTTATCTTACTGCAGCCATGGTAGGAATGGTAATGGGAGCAGTTCAGTCTATTTCGCGCTCTACTTACTCAAAGTTTTTACCACTCACCGAGGACACCTCTTCCTATTTTAGTTTTTATGATGTAACAGAAAAAGTAGCCATTGTATTAGGAATGTTTATGTTTGGATTTTTGGAGCAATTAACCGGGAGCATGAGAAATTCCATAATTTGCATTGCTGTTTTCTTTATCTTGGCATTTATCTTACTGAGTTTTGTTCCTAAAGACAGAGTGAAAAAATCGATTTAACTTTCATGGCGCGTTCCAATCACCAAATTTATGTATCGGTTTCCAATGATCTATTTTCGGATATGCGTGTGGATAAAATTTGTAATACGCTCATTTCAATGGGATTTAAGGTGACGCTTGTGGGGAGAAAATTACCCGAAAGTTTGCCTCTATCAGAACGAAAATACTCAACAAAAAGGATGAAACTATTGTTCCGTAAAGGAGCCTTGTTTTATGCCGAACTAAATGCCAGATTGTTTTTGTTTCTCTTGTTCAAAAGACATTCTTTTTTGCTTGCCAACGACCTAGACACCTTGCCTGCTAACTATGCGATAAGTAGAGTAAGAGGTTCAACATTAATCTATGATTCTCATGAATATTTTACGGAAGTACCTGAGCTCGTGGAGGGCTCTTTCGCCAAAAATACATGGTTAAGAATCGAACGATTTATATTTCCAAAATTAAACAAGGTTTACACCGTTTGCGATTCGATTGCTAATATATACAAAGAAAAATATGGAGTAGAAGTGAAGGTGGTTCGCAATATTCCGCGTAGGAACAAAGCAATAGAATATGTATCGAGGAAAGAACTCGGACTTCCTGAAAACAAAAAAATTTTATTATTGCAAGGGGCAGGAATAAATCTTGACAGAGGTGCAGAGGAAATGGTAGAGGCAATGAAATACCTTCCCGAAGAGTATCTTTTTTTGATTGTAGGGGGTGGAGATGTATTCGATAAACTACGGAGAATCATCCGTGAGAATAAATTGGAATCGAAAGTCATGATAAAAGGAAAAATACCCTATCAAGATCTCATTCAGTATACTCATGCGGCCGATTTGGGTCTGTCGCTGGATAAGAACACAAATTTAAACTATGAGTTTTCTCTTCCCAATAAATTGTTTGATTACATTCATCACAAAACTCCCGTTCTGGCCTCCAACTTAACTGAAATTAACCGAATCATCACAGAACATCAGGTGGGATGGATTTTGGAAAGCCATCACCCAGAAAAAATAGCAACTCAAATTCAGAGGATATTTGCACATCCAGAGGATGTAACCACCAAAACAAACAATACAAAGATTGCAGCCGAAAAGCTTACTTGGGAAAACGAAGAATTGGTATTGAAGCAAATTTATTCTAGCTTAGTGAAATGATAGAGGCCCTAAATATTGTATCGTTTGATGTTCCTTTTCCGGCAAATTACGGAGGAGTGATAGATGTTTTTCATAAAATTAGAACCTTTCATCGGTTGGGAGTAAAAATTCATTTACATTGTTTTGAATACGGGCGAGGCATTCAACCAGAACTAGAAAAATATTGCGAATCGGTAACGTATTACAAACGCAAAACGGCTTGGTACCTCGTTCTGTCAAGAGTTCCTTACATCATACTCACACGTAAGTCGAAAGAACTAAAAAAATCTCTACTTTCTAATAATTTTCCTATTTTGATGGAAGGTCTGCACACTTGCTATCTTCTCAAAAATAATGCCTTAGAAAACAGAACCACTATTTATAGAGAGAGTAATATAGAACATAGATACTACTTTCATTTAGCCAGTTCCGAAAGAAATTTATTCAAAAAACTATATTTATTCCTCGAATCAAGGAAATTGAAAAGGTTTGAAAAAGAAATTTCAAATGCTAACTTAAGCTGTATTGTTTCTCAAACTGATTTTCATTATTTAGAAATGAAATACCCGAACAATCAAAACTATTACATCCCAAGTTTTCATCAAAATGAGCAAGTAACCATCCCGGAAGGAAAAGGGAAATTTGTGTTGTACCACGGAAACCTGTCGGTTTCAGAAAACTATGAAGCTGCCATACATTTAATTCGCAAAGTATTTGCTACCATTCGTGTTCCATTTATTATTGCCGGACTCAATCCTCCAGATTTTTTGATATCGGAAGTAGAAAAACACGATCATGTTACGCTAATTCCAAATGCTTCGAAAGAAAAAATGACAGAACTAATGGAGAATGCTCACATTCATTTGCTCTACACGAATCAAGCGACTGGGCTCAAATTAAAATTACTGAATGTTCTCTACCATGGCAGACACTGCATGGTGAATTCCAAAATGGTAGAAGGAACAAGTTTAGGGGAAGTGTGTGAGGTTGTAAACTCGCCAGACCAGCAAATGATTCGAATAAAGCAACTGATGGAGGTGCCGGTAGAAAGAATCGAAGTTGAAAAAAGACAAAAAGTATTGGTAGAAAACTATTCCAACCAAGTGAATGCAGAAAAAATGCTCCTAGCTATCGAGGAGAACTTGCTTTAATAGTTGGCTATTTCTACCATTATTTGTTCTAGTTTTTTTGTTATCGTAGAGGTATAACAATTGTAGTTATTTACAATAATAGCAAACGCCAGGTTTTTCCCAGATTTACTTGTCACGTATCCAGCATAACTTTTTACTCGGGTCATGGTTCCACTTTTTGCTCTTAGTCTTCCTGCTGCGTAGGTATTTCTTCCAATTCTACTCATCGTTCCCGATTTTCCTGCTATGGGAAGAGAGGAATAAAAGGAGGAATAGTTTTTTGAACTCGCCATATAATCCAAGATACTCGTAAGATGCCTGGCAGAAATTGCATTCATTCTTGACATGCCACTACCATCGCTCACATACATTCCTTTTGAGTCGATTCTGCTATTCCAAAAATTCTGAACCGCCATACCTCCTGAATAATTACTCCCGTCATTGAAGATAGCCACTCCCATTTCATTGAGTAAATGTTCGGCAAATAAATTGATGCTGACGTGATTGGTGTAATAGGCTATTTGTCCAATACTGGGAGAAGAATGCACATAAATGGTTGTTCTTTCATTCGAAATGAGTTGTTTTTTTAACTCGAGTCGTCTCTTAGTACTGGCATTTTTCCCCACGCTAATGCCGGCTTTCAAGAGGAAATATTCCAAATCATATGCTGTTTGAAAAGCGGGATCCATCATCGAGGCTTTTACGTCAAATTCTTCTCTATCCTTTGGTATTGAACCTTTTATAAGTCGTTGATTGGAGTAGGGTGAGCTGTATACATAGGCATTGTCCTTGTTTTGATTAGAGGAAATCACTCGATTTTCGATCCGTTGGTCTGGAGAAAAAGGAGTAATACAATCGATAAAAGTTGAATCTCCAGCTGTAGAACCAGATCGAAAAGTAAGTGTAGAATAATTGTCATAAATACTCAGTCCACACGGACCTGCTCCATAATAGTTTCCCATATCTCCCCACAGCCAGGTAGATGGAATCATTTCGTAGCTGAAATGACTTGCGTCACCAATTACACGTCCAGTTATTTCTTTGATACCAAAATTTTGAATTTCTTTTACCCAAGTATTCATAAAATCTGAAGGCGACTCTTCTTTTTCTAGAAAATATTTAGAACCTAATGTAGGATCACCCCCTCCCTTGATAATGATATTTCCGTGAAGAACACCATTGGTATCGATTACCCCATCATGTTCTATTTTTGTTTTAAATTGTTTGTAAGAACCAAGCGTTACTAGTGCTGCCGAGGTGGTCACTAATTTCATAGTGGATGCAGGAACTAAGCTGTTTTTTGATTGATATTCTGCCACTGTTGAATCCGAATCTACATCCATAACATGAAAACTTAAGCTGGCATTTTCCAAGTAACTCAACTCCTTAATTTTATCAAAAGTAGTTTGAATAGAATTTTGAGAACTTATGGTAAAGTATGTAAATAGGAGTAAAAGGGTAAGTTTTGATTTCATTGAGATTGGTACTAGCTTTTTTGTTGAAGAAGGTACTCGCCACTTCTAACAAATAAATATAGGAAAGGTCGTTTGATTCATTTCAAAAATTAACGATAAATTGAGAAGAAAACTATTTTTTGTATCTTAAAGGATGAGTTTTTGGCAGAATCATCCAGGTATAAAGTTGGTTATTCCTTTTTTGTTTGGGATAATAGCTTCTATTGAATTGGGAATAAACTCATCCTATTTCTTGATTGTTTCGTTCGTGTTTCTCCTGTTTTGTGGAGTAAGTTTTTACATCTCCTCTTACGCGATGCGCAAAAAAATAGGATTCTTATTTTTCATTGCGTTGTTTTTTGCTGGTTTTACCTATTCATCTTACCGTACAGAGAAATTTTTACCTGGTTATTTTGCTCATGCCATCCAACCAGAGTCATTGCTTGTTGTAACCTTGGTTGATAATCTTCAGGAAAAAGAAAACTCCTACAAAACTACTCTCCGCGTATCTCAAGTAATAGGTGACTCTGAAATTTCAACTACCGGAAAAGTATTGGCATACTTCAAGAAAGATTCGGCTAGTTTATCTCTGAAATATGGTGACAAACTTCTTGTGAAGAATAGTATTAATCCAATAGAATCTCATCGCAATCCGGATCAATTTGATTATAAAAACTACTTAAATTTAAATCAAATAAATTTCCAAACCTATTTGAAAAAAGGTGATTACCAATTGATAGTGCGCGAGGAAGGAAATCCAATTTTTGCTTTTTCACAAAAAATGCGACAACGGCTTTACGGTTATTTGAAATCAAATGGGGTGAAGGGAAATCAGCTAAAAGTTGCCTCGGCTTTGCTGTTGGGATACAAAGAGAATCTGGATAAAGAGTTAGTAAAATCTTATGCAAGTGCGGGAGCAATGCATATTTTAGCTGTATCTGGGTTACATGTAGGAATTTTATATTTATTACTTACACGTATTTTCGGATTCTTGAAAAAAATACGAAGAGGCAAATTGTTTCTTGCTCTTATCGTGATTAGTTCTTTATGGTTTTATGCCATAATGACTGGGCTTTCTGCTTCTGTTATGCGTGCAACTACGATGTTTTCTTTTATTGTGGTAGGAAATGAACTGATTCATCGAAAATCAAGTATTTACAATACACTTGCCGTTTCGGCTATCGTACTGATGATTATCAACCCTTTTATTGTGTATCAAGTAGGGTTCCAGCTTTCTTACGTTGCGGTATTAGGAATTGTGTATTTGCAACCAAAGTTATCTAAATTGGTGTATTCCAAATACAAATTTATCCGTGGAATTTGGGCAATTACTTGTGTTTCTATTGCCGCTCAAATTACTACTTTCCCCTTGAGTCTTCATTATTTTCATCAGTTTCCCACGTATTTTTTTATCTCCAATCTCATCGTCATTCCTGCGGCTTTTTGTGTGTTTTATTTAGGAGTTTTTCTTTTTATTATTGCTCCGTTTAGCGGACTTTCATTGGTGGTAGGAAAAGTAGTAAATAGTATTATTTGGGTTCTTAATCAAGCAGTTTATTACACAGAAGACTTACCTAATTCATTGATCGAAGAGATTGAATTTACGGTATTCGAAACGTATTTCTTGTATGCGATTATTGTGGCAATTTTGTATGCAATCCACAAGAGGCGATATCTTTATTTTAAATTAGCGTTCACCTGGGTAATCGTATTTTGTGGTATTCAAATTTATTGGCAATATCAGTGTGCTAATCAGCATTACTTTACTTTTTATTCCATTAATAAATTGTCGGCATTGGAATATACTCGTGGCAATGAGGTATATTTTATTTCTAATAAAGAACTACAAAACGACTGGAGTATGATGTTGTTTAATGTGAACAATCATTGGAATTCACATAATATTTTATCCAAAAAATTTTTGAACATCGATTCTCTATCACAAGATATTTCATTTAGTAATTTGTGGATACGAAATGGAGTTGTTGTTGCCGGAAATAAAACAATTTGGATATTTGATAACGAACAAGTTCCTCCTCATCTTCCAGATTTTGTTTGGGTGCGGGGAAATAAACTAAAAGGTTTGAGTGCTTTTCTGAAAAGATTAACACCCAGTAAGGTGATTTTTGATAGTTCCGTTCCCAATTATAAAGTGGCATATTATTTACCTCTTCTGGATTCTCATCGTACCGAAGTAATAAATTTGAACGAGAACTATCTAAAGGTACCGCTCTAGTTATTTTAAAATGGAACCAAATAAATCAAAGTAATCAGCTCTCTCTATTTTAACGGTTGCAAAATCGCCTAATCGTACATGGTTCTCTTCGGAGATTTCTACCCACACTTCGTTGTCTACTTCGGGCGAATCAAATTCAGTTCTACCCACGAAGTGATTGTCTTCTACGCGATCGAACAATACTTTGAATTTTTTTCCAATTTTATTTTGATTATGCTCGTAAGAAATGGAAGATTGAATATCCATTATTTCTTCAGCTCTGGCATTTTTTACTTCTTCTGGCACGTCATCTTCAAAATTATGGGCGTGTGTATTTTCTTCGTGAGAGTAGGTAAAAATACCCAATCTATCGAACTTCATTTCTTTTACCCATTCTGCCATTTCTCTAAAATCTTCTTCAGTCTCGCCAGGATAACCAGCAATCAAAGTGGTTCTGATAGCAATTCCCGGAACTTTTTCACGAATAGTTTTCACCAATTCAGTCGTTTTTTCGCGAGTAATTCCTCTTCGCATGTCTTTCAATACTTTGGTAGATCCATGCTGTAACGGCATGTCCAAATAGTTACAGATGTTGTCTCGTTCTGCCATTACCTTCAATACATCCATCGGAAAACCTGAAGGGTAGGCGTAATGCAGTTTTATCCATTCCAAACCTTCAATGTCCGAAAGTTGCCGAAGCAAGTCGGCTAACGCTCTTTTTTTGTATAAATCGAGTCCATAATACGTTAAATCTTGCGCGATGAGCATCAATTCTTTTACTCCTTGCGCCACAAGGCTTTTGGCATTTGCGACCAATTGTTCGATAGGAGTAGAGCGATGTTTTCCTCTCATAAGCGGAATCGCACAAAAGGAACAAGGCCTGTCACATCCCTCGGCAATTTTGAAATATGCGTAGTGGTCGGGAGTCGTAAGAATCCTTTCTCCGAGTAACTCTTTTTTGTAATCTGCGTTAAGAACTTTCAGCATTTGCGGAAGTTCTTGTGTACCAAAATAAGCATCAACTTGCGGAATCTCTTCCTCCAAGTCGTTTTTGTAACGCTCAGACAAACATCCTGTTACGTACAGTTTGTCCACAAGTCCATTGTCTTTAGCATCTGCATATTGTAGGATAGTATCTATCGATTCTTGTTTTGCGTTGTCTATAAACCCACAAGTATTTACAATCACTATTTCGTGGTCTTGACTCATTGATTCGTGCTCCACGTCAAATTTGTTAGCGTGTAATTGTGCCATCAAAAGCTCGGAGTCAAATGTGTTTTTAGAACAACCTAAAGTGATTACGTTGACTTTGTTTTTTTTGAGAGTTTTTGTTTTCATTTATAAAAATGTTAAAATCCAGAATTACAGAATGTTAATTGTGTTGACACGGAGGACATGTTGAATATTATCGGGGGTTATTAGCTATTGACTTCCAACATTTGACATCTACCAAAAACTTACTTTAACGAAAACAACGAATCTACAAATTCTAATCGGTTAAAAACTTGGAGATCTTCCATTCCTTCCCCAACACCAATGTATTTTACCGGGATGCTGAATTGGTCAGAAATTCCAATCACAACTCCTCCTTTAGCCGTTCCGTCTAGTTTGGTTAAGGCGAGGGAGGTAACATCTGTTGCTTGGGTAAATTGGGCACATTGTTCTATGGCATTTTGTCCAGTAGAACCATCCAATACCAATAATATTTCGTGCGGAGCATCCGGAACGATTTTGTCCATCACTCGTTTAATTTTCGTCAATTCATTCATTAAATTGACCTTGTTGTGCAGCCTGCCAGCTGTATCAATTAATACAATGTCTGCCTCTTGTTTTATTGCACTTTGTAGTGTATCAAAAGCAACAGAAGCTGGATCTGCGTTCATCCCTTGTTGAACAATAGGAACTCCCACACGTTCGCTCCAAATAATAAGTTGATCTACTGCAGCCGCTCTAAAGGTGTCCGCAGCTCCTAATACTACTTTTTTACCAGATTGTTTAAATTGATGAGCCAATTTTCCAATTGTCGTAGTTTTTCCTACTCCATTCACTCCCACTACCATGATTACATGAGGTTTATGTGAAGTAGGTATTGAAAAGTCTACATGGTCTGTGGAGTTGTTTTCTTCCAATAAACTAGCAATTTCCTCTTGTAGAATGTTGTTAAGCTCATTGGTGTTGATGTATTTGTCTTTCGCTACTCTTGCTTCAATTCGCTCGATGATTTTTACGGTAGTTTTTACCCCTACGTCAGAGGTGATTAATGCTTCCTCTAGTTCATCCAATACGTCTGAGTCAACGGTTGATTTTCCAGCGACAGCCCGCGACAATTTCGAAAAAACCGATTCTTTAGTTTTTTCCAGTCCTTTGTCAAGCGTTTCTTTTTTTTCTTTCGAAAAAAACCTTTTAAATACACTCATAATTAAAAATAAAAAAGCTTCTTTCAAAAACTGAAAGAAGCTCCATATAGTGATTTGTAAATAAGATTTATTTACTAAAAAATTCTTTTACTTGATCGTTTAATACAATAGCTTCTTTAAACTGGTAAGCTCCTGTTTTAGGAGATTTCACCGCTTTAATTACTTTTGTATGCATTTTTCCTCCTCCTTTTTGCAAGGATGCTACTGTCTTCTTAGCCATAACTTATTATTTTATTTCTTTGTGAATTGTGTGTTTTCTCAAAATTCTGTTGTACTTTTTCACTTCCATTCTTTCTGGAGTGTTTTTTCTGTTCTTAGTGGTAATGTACCTTGAAGTTCCTGGCATCCCAGTCGCTTTATGTTCTGTACATTCTAAGATAACTTGTATTCTATTTCCTTTTGTCTTTGCCATTGTCCTTTAATTTCAAGAGTGCAAATATAGAAACTATAAATTAAGATTCAAAACATATTACTCTAATTTTTTGAAGTAATTCAGGAAAAATTGAGTCATTTACAAAAGTTCGTATGTAATGTTCGCCAAAGTACCTCTTTCCCCCTTCAAAAGTTGAATGTCACTAAAGATATCTTGACCTCTAAATTTATCAATAACATAAGCTAAACCATTTGATTTTTCATCTAAGTAGTGTGTGTCAATTTGTTTTATGGTAATAGTAGAGAAAGCAGAAGAAAATGGTGTTTGGTGTAAGTTAAAGAATCATTAATTCAATTATTTTTGATTCATGAGTTGTTCTATTTCTGGAATGGTACGAGGTACGCACCCCGAAAGGTTTTCCGGTTTGCCAGAGGTGATGAGTATATCGTCTTCTATACGCACACCAATGTTCCACCACTTTGGGTCGCAGTCGGAGTTAGCAGGAATGTATATTCCGGGTTCTACTGTGATAATTTGACCTGGGGTTAGTTTCCCATAACTTCCCACATCATGGACATCTAAACCCAGGTAGTGAGAAGTACCGTGCGGAAAATATTTCTTTACGTCCATTTTGTTTTTAATGATTCCTAATTTCAACAACCCATCTGTGATGACATTATTGGCTACTTGGCCGGCAATCCAAAAACTCTTGCCTGCGATACAGGAATCTATTCCGATAGATTGCGCTTTCAGCACCAAGTTGTAAATAATTGCTTGTTCTTTCGAAAACTTGCCATTTACCGGAATCGTTCGGGTAACATCTGCTGTGTAGCCATGATACTCGGCACCAATATCACTCACTAGTAGGTCATTATGAGTAAACATCCTCCGATTGCTTGTGTAATGAAGGATACACGAATTTCCACCACTTCCGTGGATGGAGGGAAATCCGGCATGTTCAGCTCCCTCATTTTTGAAATGAAATTCTACCAAGGCTTCCGTTTGGTACTCTGCCATTTCGGGCGTAATATTTTTCATTAGTTCTTGTTGTGCTTTACATGTTATCTCAATGGCTTTTCGCATGAGTGCAAGCTCTTCTTGTGTTTTTATTTCGCGCAGTTGAGCAAGAAAGTATCCAATTTTCCTGTCTCCTTTTTTTCTGACAGATTGGGCAAGAAATTGTTTTTTGAGATCGTACAGATCATAGTCTGAACGAGTGTCTCGTGTATCTTCCGCATCTGGCAGAAAATACGTGTAATTCATTCCATCAATCTGGCAATTGGTTTTGTGAAATTCCGTAGATGGCAATACCATTTTTATTTTCAATAATTGTTTAACACCTTCTACTCCTAATCGTTTTCCTTGCCATAGTTCTTGTTTGTTATCTCTAGGTTGTACAAATATTACTTCATCCGTAAAAACTCCGTTTATCTTTACAGGGTTTTTATAAATTAGAAGAAGAGAATGCGGTTCACGCAGACCTGTGAGGTAGTAAAAGTTTGGATCTTGATGGTATTCATAGTCCACGTCATTTGACCTATTTCTTACTGGAGAAGAAAAGAAAACAGCCATAGAACTATCTGGGAGTAACTCTCTTAGTTTTTTTCTTCGTTCTTGGTGAAAACTTGCAGGCAGCAAGTCCTTGTCGAAAACTCCAACTTCTTCAGCCAATATTGCCGACTTGGTTATGGAAAGATTTTCTTCTTGAGAAATACCTGAGAGTCCATAGACGAGGAGTAGGAGAGTGAGGGCGGATGGGCGGAGAGATAGTTTCATATGTTAAAAATACACAAAAAAATAGGATTGCTAGGAATTGTGAAAACTACCTAAGGGTTACAAAAATTGCAGTACATAGGATCTTCAGTTTTGACATCATTGGGATACATTTTGTCTTCGGAATAATCGCACGACAGGCATCTGTAAGTGTGAAGTAAAGTCGAATTGGTGGGAGATCCACATAGCGAACAAGGTAGTCCTTTCTTACTATCTGTGATCCAAAATCCGGGTGCTTTACAGGAAGGGCAGGTAGACTTTATTTTTTTTGCGAGCTGGTGAGCTGTTTCCTCAATCACTTTCATTCTTGTTGGATTTCGCATCGCTCTCATATCTGTTTCAAGAGTAATTGTGGAATCGTTGTCGTTGAGTTCAATGTATGCCTTTATTAATTGCTCAGGGCTTACAAAATCCTTGCGAATTAGATTGTCTTTAGCTCCAGATTTTTTTAACAACACACCATGAGAGGGAAAGCCAATTTCTTGGGCAAATTTGGCTATTTCTTCTTCCTTCTTTATTTCCGTTTGACAAAAATTGGTATCCGTACTGATAATTCTTGCCACTATTTCCAAGTTATTTTTTTTATCGATGAATATGAGATATTCTTCATCTGCAGGAACAAAAAACAAAGTAGGATGAGGTCCAAAAGAACCTTCGCTGGCAATTGCCAGGTCGCACTGATTTGCCTCCATGGCCAAGAGACATTTCTCTTTCACGGTTTCTAAAGGAGATTTTTTTCGTTCTATTTCTCCCGAAAAAGTTCCAAGTAAATCGGTGTCAAAGTTTTGTGAAACAATACAATGCACCCCAAATTCTTTTTCAAAAATGGGTGAAATGACTTGCTCTTTTTTGTGCTTGGTGGCAATAAGCAATGTACGACCAGCAAACAGTTTATTCAGTGTAGAATTCAATTGCTATCCCTTTTTTTTCTTCGTGAAACACTCCATTTTCAAACACTAAATTTCCGTTTACAAAAGTGTGGGTAACCGAGGAGTGGAAAGTTGTACCTTCTAGAGGTGACCAGCCGCATTTGTACAAAATATTTTCTTTGCTCACTCTCCATTCTGTCTCCAAATCTACCAGTACCAAATCTGCATAATATCCCTCTCGTATAAAACCTCTGTTAGTCATTTTGTAAAGAGAGGCTGGATTGTGACACATTTTCTCTACTATTTTTTCTAGCGAAATTTTCCCCTCTCTATAAAATTCGAGCATGCAATTAAGCGAATGTTGAACCATGGGTGCACCCGACATCGCCTTAAAGTAAGTTTGCTGTTTTTCCTCCAAAGTGTGAGGGGCGTGGTCGGTTGTAATTAAGTCAATTTTATCATCGAGTAGGGCAGTTAATAATCCTTCCTTATCTTTTTTTGATTTAATAGCAGGATTCCACTTTATCAAGGTGCCTTTTTTTTCGTAGTCTTCGTCAGAGAACCACAAGTGGTGGACAGATACTTCTGTCGTAATATTTTTCTCCGATAAAGGGATTTCATTTCTAAAAAGTTCTGTTTCTGCGGCTGTCGTTAAATGCAAAATATGAAGTCGAGCATTGTGTTTGTTTGCTATGTCAATGGCTCTTACTGTTGCTTCGTAGCAAGCTTCTGTGCTTCTTATTGTTGGGTGAAATTTTACTGGAACGTCTTCCCCATATTTTTCTTTAAAGGCTATTTCATTCGCTTCCACGATTTCTTCCTTTTCAGCATGAATAGCTATAATTTGACTACAACTAGAGAATAGTTTTTCCATAGTTTCAGGATTATCCGCCAGTAGATTTCCTTTTTTTGTAAAATACAGACCGTCATCAGAAACTCCAATAAATTGTTTGGTATCCAATTTTGCCACTTCTTCAATGTTGTCTCCATTTACCCCAAGAAAGAAAGAATAATTAGCTAGTGATTTTTTTGAAGCAATTTCATATTTTTCGTTTAGGCTTTCCACACTCAAAATATTGGGCACAGTATTAGGCATGTCTATAAATGAGGTGGTACCTCCTGCGATGGCTGCTTTGCTTTCGGTGTAAAGATCACCTTTGTGGGTCAATCCGGGATCACGAAAATGAACCTGACCGTCAATAATTCCAGGGAATAAATATTTGCCAGTCCCATCAATCACTTTGTCTCCATCAGTAATCTCAAGAGAACCAATTCTCTCTATTTTTTCCTGAGAAATCCGCAGGTCTTTTACCTCAGATTTTCCTTCATTGATGATTGTAACGTTTTGTATAAGTGTTTTTTGCATGCTAGTATAATTTCTGCTACTTTTCGTTTTCTGTTTGCCCATTAGGTTTAATCATTAAAAGTATTAAAAAATCTACTTTTCTGCCTAGATATCGATCGTTACCTCCCCCAAAAAAAAAGACAAAAAAAAATCTCATTGACTAATCAATGAGATTTTTTTTCAGTATGTTGATGGATTAGTTTCCTGTATACAATCCTTTAGCTTTTGACTCTTTGATCATAGCTTCAATTCCTTTTTTATCGATAGTTCTCAAAGCTCTCGTACACACTTTAAGAGAAATCGTTCTGTCTTCACTTGGTAAGTAAAATTTCTTTGTTACTAAATTTGGGTAAAATTTTCTTCTTGTTCTTCTCAAAGAGAAAGATACGTTATTACCCGACTGCACTTTTTTTCCTGTTAATTGACAAACTTTTGACATCTTCTGTATTTTTTTGAGACTGCAAAGAAAGGGCTTTTTTTGATTATATCAAACTATCTAAGCAGTTTTTTGTTATTTTTTTCCACTTATTGGTAGGATTCAAAAATCTCGTTAGATTTCTTCAACGAATCTAAGAAAAATCCTTGATTCACTGAGGAGTTCCAGTTATTTTCTTCGAAATAGGAAATCATTTTTTCAGTAGGCATATTTCCTGTAAGTTCGTCAGTTGCCATTGGACATCCGCCAAAACCTTTGATCGCTCCGTCAAATCTTCTACAACCGCTTTTAACGCTTGCCTCAATTTTTTCTTTCCAAGTGTCAGGAGTTGTGTGTAAGTGTGCACCAAATTCAATGTCTGTAAATTCAGGAATAAGGGTCGAAAACAAAGCGGATATATTCTCTTTATCCGATACACCAATTGTATCTGACAAGGCCATAATTTTTATCTCCAATTGGGAGAAAAGAGTCTCTGCCCATTTTGCTACGATGTCCTGATTCCATGAGTCTCCATAAGGATTTCCGAATGCCATCGATAAATATACGACTGTCTCTTTCTTGTTGGATGTGGCAAGATGTTGAATTTTTTCTACTCTTGAGAGCGATTGTTCGATGCTTGAATTAGTGTTTCGTTGCTGAAAAGTTTCTGATACTGAAAAAGGAAAACCTAAGTAGTCAATTTCTTCAAAATTTATGGCATCTTTTGCACCTCTTTCATTAGCCACAATTGCCAATAATTTTGAGTTGCTTTCTTCAAGATGTAGTTGACTCAATACTTCTGCAGTATCTCGCAATTGCGGAATGGCCTTTGGCGAAACAAAGCTCCCAAAATCAATAGTGTCGAACCCTACTTTTAGTAGTGAATTTATGTACTCCGACTTTAGTTTTGTTGGAACAAAATCATTCATACCTTGTATGGCATCTCTCGGGCATTCAATTAGCTTTATCGATTTGTCATCCTTCATGTCGATTGTTAGTTTGCATTAGTTTCAAGGAGTTTTTTAATTATTTTTTTTACCATACCAGGGCCTTCGTAAACAAATCCTGTATAAACTTGAACGAGATCTGCACCAGCTTCCAGTTTTTCAATAGCATCTTCGGGTGTATGAATTCCTCCCACACCAATAATTGGAAAAGCTTTCTTACTTTTTGTGCTCAAATATTGTATAACTTCTGTACTTCTCTTTTTCACGGGTTTTCCACTCAGTCCACCATTCCCAATCTCCTCTAGCTTCTTGTTTGAAGTTTTTAGGTTTTCTCTTGAAATAGTGGTGTTTGTGGCAATTATTCCGTCTATTTTTGTTTCTGATACGATTTCGATGATGTCATCTAGTTGAGAGTCAGTAAGGTCAGGCGCTATTTTTAATAAAATTGGTCGCTGTTTATTTTTACTGGCATTCAAAGTTTTTAGTTTTACTAAAATCTCAGTCAAAGGTTTTTTATCTTGAAGAGCTCGGAGGTTTGGTGTGTTGGGTGAGCTTACATTTACTACAAAATAATCTACATAGGGGTGAAGCTCATTGAAACAAATTTCATAGTCATCTACTGCATTCTCATTGGGAGTTACTTTGTTTTTTCCAATATTACCACCTATTATGATACCCGAATTATTCTTTTTCAATCGTTCTACCGCTTCTTTTACTCCTCCGTTATTGAATCCCATTCTGTTTATCAATCCAGAGTCATCTGATAACCGAAACATTCTTTTTTTTGGATTTCCCTCCTGTGGAAGAGGAGTGAGGGTTCCAATTTCGATAAAACCAAACCCAAATGCTGTGAGTTCGTTATACAATTTCGCATCTTTGTCAAATCCGGCAGCCAATCCCACGGGGTTTTTAAATGTCAGTCCGAACAACGACTTTTCCAATTTTTTATCATCAAGGGTGTGTACTTTACAAGCCATCCGTTTAACTCCTGGAATTTTAAAAAAAATCTTGATTGAATTGAAAATGAAGTAATGAATTTTTTCAGGATCAAAAAGAAATAAAAAAGGTCGTAAGATTAATTTGTACATTTTATGAAGATGAGTTTATTTGCCACAAATATACAAGGAATGGCACAAATTTTTTAATAACTTTCCTATATTCATCTTAGAAATTAAAATCAACAATGAAAGACTATTCGGAAAGCGACAAAAAGATTATTCTAAAGGCTTATAGAGGATTGTTGAGAGCCTCCAAGAAGTTTAGAACCACACCCGAAGATACGGCATACATCAGAAAAGCGTTCTATTATGCAGCTGATGCACATAAAAGTATGAGAAGAAAATCTGGTGAGCCATACATTACCCATCCCATTGCGGTAGCTAGAATCTGCACCGAAGAAATTGGCTTAGGAGCAACTTCTATTGCCTGTGCCTTGCTTCACGACACTGTGGAAGATACGGATGTAACCCTTGAGGATATTGAGACAATTTTTGGGCGAAGAGAGAAACGAATTATTGATGGATTAACGAAAATATCTGGGGCATTTGATTTAACTACTTCTGATCAAGCAGAGAATTTTAGAAAGATGATTTTAACCCTTCCAGATGATGTGAGGGTAATATTTATCAAGTTGGCCGACAGGTTGCACAACATGCGAACGTTGGGCTCTATGAGGAAAGATAAACAGTTAAAAATTGCTTCAGAAACCTTGTTTCTGTATGCACCTTTGGCTCATAGATTGGGACTAAATGCTTTAAAAACAGAATTAGAGGATTTGGCTTTGAAATTCAAAGAACCTGAGGCTTACGAGGAAATTTTGACAAAACTTAGAAAATCTCAAGAGATTCGTGCACGGTTTATTTCACAGTTTATTTTACCATTGAAAAAAGAGCTGGACAAAACTGAATTGGAGTATACAATAAAAGGTAGGCCTAAATCCGTGTATTCCATTTACAATAAAATCAAAAAGAAGAAGGTAACTTTCGAAGAAATTTACGATTTATTTGCCGTTCGAATTATTCTTCATAGCAAACCGGAAGACGAAAAAACAGATTGCTGGAAAGTGTATTCCATCATCACCGATTTTTATCGTCCCAATCCCGATAGGCTAAGAGATTGGATAACCAGCCCCAGAAGTAATGGATACGAATCTTTGCATACAACGGTAATGAGTCCTACAGGGAAGTGGGTGGAAGTTCAAATACGAACCGAAAGGATGGATGAAATTGCCGAAAAAGGGATGGCCGCTCACTGGAAGTACAAGGATAGCAAGAAGAAGTTGGAGAATAAATTCGATGCTTGGATAAACAAAATAAGAGATTTGGTGGAGAACAATGAGACAGATACACTTGATTTTATTGATGATTTTAAATTAAATCTGTATGCAGAAGAGATTTATGTGTTTACACCAAATGGTGAATTGCGAACACTCCCTAAAAATGCTACTGCCTTGGATTTTGCTTTCGAAATTCACGGAGACATAGGAAAAAAGTGTATTGGAGCGAAAGTTAATCATAAGTTGGTTCCACTGAGTCATGAGTTAAGTAGTGGTGACCAAGTTGAAATCATAACGTCAAACAAACAAATGCCGAAGGAAGCTTGGCTCGAATTTGTGGTTACCTCAAAGGCAAGGACCAACATCAAGCAATCTTTAAAAGAGGAGCAAAAGCAGATTGCTGAAATGGGGAAAGAGACCCTAAAAAGAAAGTTTTCGGCACTTAAGGTGAATTACACCGATAAGAATGTCAGTGAATTATTGAAGTTATATGAGTTTAAAACTCAATTGGAATTAAATTATCAAATAGCGAAGGGAAAAATAGATTTATCGAAAATAAAAAATTTGGTAGTAAAAGGAGGGAACTTGAAGTTCGAAAAATCCAAATCCAGAGAAAAGGAAAAAGACAAGAAAATGACCGAGGTGAGAGAGATAATTTCAAGCTTTGGTGGAAAGTCAGGTGAATCCATTATTCTGGGGGATGAAAGTCTAAAACAAGTAGACTACACAATTGCCAAATGCTGTTCGCCTATTCCGGGGGATGAAGTTTTTGGGTTTTTAACGATAAATGAGGGAATTAAAATTCACAGAACCAACTGTCCCAATGCGGTTCAGCTGATGTCCAATTATGCTTACCGTGTGCTTAAAGCAAAATGGAAGAGCCAAACCATGAAAGAATTTTCGGTAGGAGTGGAGTTTACGGGAATAGACGGAATGGGAATCCTTCATTCGCTCACTAGTTTGGTGACAAGTAGTTTGAACATTAATATTAAATCATTGAATATAGATTCTGACGATGGTTACTTCAAAGGCGAACTAAAAGCACTAGTACACGACACTATTCACTTGGAAGACTTGATGAGAAAAATGGAGAAAATTGAAGGAATAAAAACTGTGGAAAGAGTGTATTGATTTTAAAAGAGAATCTAGAATACAAAAATCCTTTAAACAAAAAAAGCCCCGGTAATACTGGGGCTTTTTTTCTTGGTGACCCAAAGTGTTGAGAGTTTAAACTTTTTGAAGGATTTGAATGAACTAAAATTTATTTAACTTTCTCAGATAAATCATTAAATTTTTATTCAATAATTTTTATTCGAGTACTTTGAAGGTAAAAAAATTAGGCTTACTTTTTACAAAGTTAATTCTAAACTATAAATTTGGTAAAAATCGATATTATTTTCTCATTTACTTTTTATAGAAAGGAGAAAAAAATGTTGAAGATAACACCTATTGTTCTGAAATATTCTATTATTCTTTAGGTTGAAAAAAGAGAATTTATATTTTACAATACATGAATACTAAACAATTATGAATAATTTTTCATAGATTATTTTATGTTTTCCGTTAACCAAGAACCTCCAACTGATAATACGTTGTTTTGTTGGAGACAATCATTATAATTTGTTTCGTTTACACCTCCAGTAGGACAAAATTTAACATTTGGAAAGACAGAATTATATGTAGAAAGAGCAGTCATTCCACCAGCCAGATTAAATGGAAATAATTTAAACGTATCCCAATCTTCTTCTAGCCCGGAAATAATATCGGAAGGTGTCATAACTCCCGGAAGAAAGGGGATTTTGTAATCATTTAGTGCATTTCTCAACTCTGGAGACGTACCTGGACTTACTATAAAATCTACATTCAATGAATGGCATTTCTCTAAGTGAGTAATGGATGTAACTGTGCCTACACCAATTTTAAAATTATTAGGCTTAATCTGCATGGCTAGTTCAATTGCATCCCAAGCAATATTTGATCTCAATGTTATTTCTAAACAAGAAATTTCATTGGAAATTAAATGGTTGATTGTTTTTTCGACTGTTGACAGATCATTAAAATTTATTATTGGAATTAATTTATTCTCCTTCAGTATTTTTCGTATTCCAAATTGCTTGCTCATAATCAAAATATTGTTGCTCCAGTTTCACTAGAGGAAATTAAACTTCTTACTTTATTAAATAATTCTCTTCCCGTCCCAGGTATCATCTCAGGAGCCTCAACTGGGGTTCTTTTTAGCACTTCATCGATATTCAAACACTCCAACTTACCTTTTTCGCAATCCAAAATTAGTTTATCTCCATCTCGTAAAAGGGGAAGGATTCCTCCGTCTTTGGCTTCTGGTGATAGGTGAATAGCCGAAGGAACTTTTCCTGAAGCTCCTGACATCCTTCCGTCTGTTACCAAAGCTACTTTGTATCCATTATGTTGTAAAATACTAAGCATTGGAGTTAGTTTATGTAGCTCTGGCATCCCATTTGATTTTGGTCCTTGAAATCTTATTACAGCGATGAAATCTTTGTTTAATTCACCTTTATTAAATGCAATGACAAATTCGTTTTGATCGTTAAAAACAATAGCAGGAGCCTCAACAATACGATTTTTAGGATTTACAGCAGAAATTTTACAAACAGATATACCTATATTTCCTTTTATAAGTCTAATTCCCCCTTCAGGGTCAAATGGTTGCGCTATGGGTGAAATTATAGAAGGGTCTAATGAATCTTTTGGTCCAGTTCGGTACTCAATTTTACTATCCTTTAAAAATGGCTCATAACAATATTGTGATAGACCTTTTCCTTTTACAGTCCATACGTCTTCATGTAACAACTTTTTTTCAAGTAAAGATTTTATAACTATGGACATTCCTCCAGCGGCATGAAAATGATTAATATCAGCTGTACCATTAGGATATACTTTTGTAATTGAAGGAATTACTTTTGATAATTCGGAGAAATCTTCCCAGTTAATTATTATTCCAGCAGCTTTGGCTATAGCCACAAGGTGTATGGTGTGATTTGTTGACCCTCCTGTTGCTAATAGTCCGATTATTCCGTTTACTATAGTTTTTTCGTCTATTATTTTGTAAAGTGGTACTTTATGTGAATCTGAAGTTATTTCTATAAGTTGTTTTACAGCTTCTGCTGTCAATGCAGCTCTTAATGGATTAGTTGGGTTTACAAATGATGAACCTGGCAAGTGAAGTCCCATTATCTCCATAAGCATTTGGTTACTGTTTGCGGTACCGTAAAACGTACAAGTTCCTGCAGAATGATAAGCTGCTGATTCACCTTTCAGTAATTCCTCTCTAGAGATTAATCCTTTAGCAAAATCTTCTCTAATTTTGGCTTTTTCTTCATTGGAAATTCCTGTTTCCATAGGCCCGCCAGGAATAAAAATTGTGGGTAGATGTCCAAACTTTAATGATCCAATTAATAAACCTGGTACTATTTTATCGCAAATTCCTAAACAAATAGTTGCATCAAACATATTGTGTGACAAAGCCACAGCAGTTGACATTGCAATTATGTCTCGGCTAAGTAATGAAAGCTCCATTCCTGACTGACCCTGAGTAACACCATCGCACATTGCGGGCACACCTCCAGCAAATTGGGCAACAGCTCCATTTTCTTCTGCCGCTTTTCTTAACTGATCAGGATAGTTTTCATAAGGTTTATGGGCGGATAGCATATCGTTGTATGCAGAAACAATTGCTAAATTAAAAGCAGAATTTCCGGTTAATTTTTTTTTCGCATTATCATCGCATGCTGCAAATGCATGAGCCAAATTACCACAAGACATGATTTCTCTGGTTCTTTGATTTTTTTCCGCCAATTGCATTTGTCGAATATATGCCAGTCTTGTGATTTCACTTCGTTTTATTATTCGTTCGGTAACAAGTTGTATTGTTTTGTTCATTTTTTTTAACAGATTAGGGGGCCCAATAAATTGAGATTGGTTTTTTTCTAGATTCCAACAGATTGTAAATCGGGAGTTTTTCCTTCGTTGTGGAATTTGTTATTATGTTTAATTTCTCTTCTCCGGTTAAAAAAAGAAATAAATAAGAAGATTTAGTTATATGATTTAAACTAAAACTAACTCTTTTTTGTGGATGAACTGGAGCATTTGTATTTATCAAAATTTTATCATTGTTTTTGATTAGTCCAAGCGCTGATTTTTCATCATTTGGAAATAATGATGCAAAATGACCGTCAGTACCCATCCCAAGAAAAACTATATCTGCCTTAACTGAAAATAGTGGCTCTTGGTTTATTAATATCAAGTTGCTTTCTTCATCTTTAGAATCTTGAACCAAAGAAAGAAATCTAGGTTTTTCGGATTTTATTAGATTAATTAGGTTTTCAAAAAGAAATTTTTCATTTGAATATTCACTATTCGATTCAACAAAACGATCGTCTACCAAGCTTATGGTTATGTTTGCCCAGTTTATTTCAGAAATCGCGAGTTTTTGTAAAAATATTTTCGGTGTAGAACCACCGGAAAACAATAAAAACAAGGAGTTTTGAGTTTCTTGAAGCTCTTTGATAATTGAAACAGTTTCTGCTACTAGTTGGTTTTCAAGTGTTTCTTTCGATCTAAATTTTATTAGGTTCATGTTTATTCTTTTTAGATTCATGCCAAGAATGCCCTGGTAATAATACTTCATCTCCTGGTCCTAGAGTTCCTGCCTTATATAGTTCTAATTCCATCTCACTTTTTTCCCAATTTTGGGTCACAGAGTTTATCCAGAGCCACGAAGCTCTCAATTCATCTTCTCTCATAAATAACGTTTGATTTCCTTTTATGACATCCATTAACAACCGCTCATAAGCATCTGGAAATTTTTTATCAAATGAACCTCCATAATCTAGTTCAAGAGAAGTTGGCTTGTATCGGTACCCACCCGGACCTGGTATTTTTACCATTTGAACTAATTCTATTCTTTCTTCGGGTTGTAATCTTATAATTAACTTGTTGCTTTCAATTTTTTTTCCATTCGGAAATAAATTATGAGGAACTTTTTTGAAATTAATTACGATTTCGGAATATCTACATTCCATTCTTTTACCTGTTCTCAGATAAAATGGGACCCCTGACCATCTCCAATTGTCCACGTAAGTTCTGATTGCAACAAATGTTTCAATAGGGGAGTCATATCTTTCTATATCCTCTTGATAGGAGGAAACTGGCAAGCCATCTATTTCTCCTCTCGTGTACTGACCTTTAATCGTGTTTTTAACTATGGTTTTTTCATTAAATGGTCTAAGTGCTTTTAATACTTTTAGTTTTTCATTTCTGACGTTGTCCGCATTAATTTTGGAAGGTGGTTCCATTGCAACAAGACAAAGTAGCTGTAATAAGTGGTTTTGCACCATGTCTTTTAATGCACCGTATTTGTCATAGAATTCTTTCCTTGACTCTATTCCAATAGATTCAGCAACAGTTATTTGAATATTTTCAATATTTTGACCATTCCAAGCAAGTTCGAACAGATGATTCGCAAATCGCAAAACCATGAGATTTTGTACAGTTTCTTTTCCAAGATAATGGTCTATTCTATAAATTTGACTTTCTTTAAAGTAGGTCCTTATGTTCTTATTTAATTCTTCAAAGGAATCCAAATCATGACCGAGTGGTTTCTCTAGAATTACTTTTGAAGTATCGGTTATGATACTATTTTTGTATAAGAATTCAGAGATTTTACCAAATATACTTGAAGGTGTAGAAAAATAAAAAAGGGTTTGTTCAAATTCTGTTTCTTTAAATGAGTTACGTATTAATTTATATTCCTCACTGTTTAATAAATCAACTTTAAGGTATACTACCATTTGTTTTATGAGCAAAAACTGTTCAGTTGTTATATCAGAGACGTATTTCTTTAGGTTAAATTCTAGAACATCAGAGAAGGTATCAGTGGAATATTCTGATTTTGATACTACTGTAATTCTGCAGAATTCAGAAATTTGTTTGTCAACAATTCTTTTAAACAATGCAGGAAAAATTTTTTTTAGTGATAAGTCTCCATCACCTCCAAATATGATAATATTTGTTTTCATTACTTAATTTATTATGCCAAACATTTAATTCTTATCGTATCGAATGATATTTAATTAATTCATCGATCGGACATCTGGTTATTTTCGAAATCTTTATAGAGTATTTATTGGCAATTTCTTGCAGAATTTCTTTGTAAAAGAACGAAATGGAGCCAACAAATCCTACTTCATATTTTTGGTAGTCTTTATAGGGTATTATTCTTTTTTGAAAAAACTTTTCAAATTCATTTAAGATAATAGTTCTAAGCTGTGGTTCATGCAAAAATTGCTGATAAAATTTGGCAAAACTCGCTAGAAATACATTAGGATTTTGCTCTCTATAGGTTTTATATAGAATCTCTTTTTTAGAAATGTTAAATTCCTTATCAAATTGAACTTTTATTTTTTCATCCAAATTTCCAGAGAGGTATAATTGGATTAATTTAATTCCAAGATGAGACCCACTACCTTCATCTCCAAAAATATATCCATGAGACTCAATATTTTGAACTTCTTTTTCATTTTCCCAAACGCAAGAGTTGGAGCCGGTTCCCAAAATACAAGCAATGCCATCAGATTTACCTAAAGTGGCTCGCGCTGCAGCTATCAAATCATGATGTACTATAATAGTAGACTGAGTGAAAAGTCCGCCTAATGCAACTTTTATAATTTCTTTGTTTTCTTTTGTCGAACATCCCGCCCCATAATAGAAAATATCATTGACATCCTTGAAATCGATTGCTAGGTCTGAAAATGCCTCTGATAAAACGGAGTTAATGTAGTCAGAATCCTGAAAATAAGGATTAAAACCGATTGTTTTTATCCTTGTTATTTCTTCATTTTCATTATTTATTAAAGCCCAGTCTGTTTTAGTAGACCCGCTATCTGCAATCAATTGATACATGTTATGTTATATTATTTTAAAGGGAATATTACCAGTTGCAACATTCCCGTTCCCATCATGAACAAATATGAAAAGTCGATATTCCCCTTTCTGAGGAACAGAAAAATCGACCTGTTTGTTTTTTTTGTCTGACTTGGTAAAAATCCCTCTTAAGGGCTTTGGAGATTTTTCGGCATCTCCTCCTGTTTTTTTATCTGTACTTTCTGGGATGACCAGCCATTCATATTTAAGTTCATCATTGTCCTTGTCTGTAATTTCAACTTTCGCAGACAAGTTACTACCTTGGGTAAATATAATATTATCCGAAGATGTTTGGTTGTTTATTTTAAAGTTGTGAATCGAAGGCGCATGGTTTTTAGGATTTTCGTTGCTCCAATTTTTAATTAATACATCCATTACTTCTGTTTCCTCTCCTTCCTCCGTAAAAAGGCCGAACCAAGTGGAAGTATATTCTTGTTTTTGGCCCCATAAAAACACATACGAACCTAAACAGTTGTTTTTGTCTGAATTAATGGAGTTCATGCTAACCTCGTAGGTTTTGGCTTTTTCTGTACTCGTCTGTTCTATGGAAGCTCCCCATTTTGTTTTGGCCACTTGCCACCATCCATACGGTCCCCATTCTGCCACTATATAGGGTTTGTCCCAACCATAAACTTTCATTGCTTTGGGTAAATAAGAGATATCTCCATAAGTGTTTACACCTAAGATATCCAAACTTGGTGTGTATTTGTTTATTAATTTTATTTCGGCAACATCTAATCCAGCTGTTACCGCCATAGTTGGGTGATTAGGATCTTCTTGGTGTATCATAAGAATCAATTCCTCAAGATACTTCCAAACATCAAAATTGGTATAATCTAAGTCCATTTCATTGCCCACTCCCCAAAGTAAAATTGCAGGATGATTTTTATATTTTCTTACTATTTGTCTGAATTGTTCTAATTGTGCTTTTACCGCAACTTCATTGGAGTAATCAAAGCCCTGTCTTTCCTGTCCCATCCAAATTCCGAATGTTACTGTCAGACCATTTTTGTGTGCTTCGTCTAATATTTCGTCTGTATTGGCATCAATCCCCCAAGTTCTGATTGAGTTTCCTCCGTAGCTTTTCAGCTTTTCTAGTTCTACAGTGCCTCCTGCACCTTTTATAAAATAAGGTTTACCATCTTTTAATAATTGAAAACCTGCCTGTGTGGATTTCACTTCTACCTTGGAAGAGTAACTCGTTAAAAAAAGAAAAATGGAAAGGGAAAATAAAAGGTGTTTTTTCATAGTAGTTAAGTGTAGAAATTATTTTTTCTGGTAAACTTTCACGTAATCCACTTCCATAAATTGAGCTGTCTGCATGGTATTAGTACTCACATTACCACCAAGATTTCCTCCCACAGCTGTATTGAGTAATAAGTGAAATTCTGAATCAAAAGGCCACGTAGACGAGATATTCGTATTAGTTCTTAACACTTTAAACGTTTCTTGATCATCCATGAACCAAACAATTTTATTGGCATCCCACTCAATGGTATATTTATGAAACAGATTGTCATATAATATTGGCTCTGTTTCACCAAGCTGCATATGTCCTCCAAATTGATTAGCAAAATGGATAGTATTAAATATTTCACTTGAGCGATTTCCTACAAACTCCATTATATCAATTTCACCGCTTATTGGCCAGTTTTCAGAAGGATTCGATGGCAGCATCCAAAATGCATGCCATAGCCCTCCGGCATTCGACATTCGTATTGATGCTTCAATTTTTCCGTATTTAAAGTCACCTCTATTCAAGGATCTAATTCGAGCCGAAGTATATTCTTTGTCACCAAAATTTTCTGATATTGACTTTATTTTTAAGATTCCATCAGAAACGGATACATTTTCCTTTCGATAATATTGCTCTTCATTGTTCCCCCAACCAGGAATTCCGTATTGTGTACCGTCTCCAGTCATGTACTCCCATTTATTTTGATTTAGTTCACTACCATTAAAGTCATCCGACCATACCAATTTATAGTTAGTGGGTAAAGGTTCACTTTGTTTACATTGTACAAATAATGATAGTGATATAAGTAAGTAAAATAACCTCTTTAGCTTCATTTTGATTCAATTCATAATAAAAATTACAGCCAAATATGTGTTGGCTGTAAATTAAACAATAGGGTTATAATTATTTTTTTACAATTTTCGAGGTTGATATTCCTGAAGTTGTAAAAGTCCTTAAGAGATATATTCCTTTATTCAATGAACTTCCATCTACTTCAACAATTTTTGACGTTGGATTCGAAGTTATGATAAGAGTCCCTTTGAGATCATATACCTCGATTCTCAGGATTTCTTGGTTTGGTGATGAAACAACCCATTGGTTGGAAGTAGGATTTGGGTACACTGATAGCTTTGTATCGACTATCTCCTCTATGCTACTAATTCCTGGTTCGAACATCACATCATCAAAGTAAAATGTATCTAAAGCCCCAGCTGTATTGAAGTCGAAGAATATAGAAGCCATATTATAAGAAAATGCAGTGTTTAGGGCTGCGGTTCCTGATGCTGGATTATTGAAATCAAACATGAGATTATTCCAGCCTATTACGGTGGTGGTATCCTCAGTCTCACATGATTGTAGGCTATTCGAAGCATTCTCTACTTTTAGTCTAATTGGAATTCCTGCATACGGTGACCACACTCTTACTGATATTCTCGTGTCTGTACTAGTAAATGGAACTGAAGAGGCCATTCCGATAGGTGTACATATAGATGTTCCGGCCCAAGTTTGAGCACCTGCAGTTTTGATTACTCTCATTACCTTATTAGATGCAGAAGTAGGGTCTACAACAAGTGTTGACACATTCCCACCAAAATCAGTCATTGTGTAATCAACTGTGGTATCGTCAAAGGTAACAGGCAAGTCAATTTGAGACAGTGCAGGAGGAGGAGAGGTAACAAACATTACGTCA
>Ga0255752_10000382_pt1 | contig 55542 bp, 40 predicted proteins | sample 011ome_25_FD_179952 | JGI IMG/M metagenome (GOLD analysis project Ga0255752, IMG submission 179952) | Coastal salt marsh microbial communities from the Groves Creek Marsh, Skidaway Island, Georgia - 011512CT metaG (version 2) | ecosystem: Environmental > Aquatic > Marine > Intertidal zone >...
AAACATCAAACGAGTAGCAGTAATAGGATCTGGAGTAATGGGGTCAAGAATTGCGTGTCATTTTGCCAATGTAGGACTGGATGTGTTACTCTTGGACATTGTGCCAAACGAAGCAAAAGAATCCAAAGACAAGCAAGCACGGGACAAAATTGTAAACGATGCCTTGACTTCGGCATTGAAATCCAACCCTTCGCCCATTTACAGCAAATCTTACACTAGCAGAATTACCACAGGAAACCTAGAAGATGACATTCATTTGGTGTCCAAAGCCGATTGGATCATCGAGGTGGTGGTAGAAAGGCTCGACATCAAACAAATTGTGTTTGGCAACATCGAAAAACACAGAAAGCCCGGGACAATTATTTCTTCCAACACTTCTGGAATACCTATCCAGATGATGCTAGAAGGAAGAAGCGAAGATTTCCAGAAACACTTTTTGGGAACTCACTTTTTTAATCCTCCCAGGTATTTAAAATTGTTGGAAATTATTCCTACCCCAAAAACTGACCCAGCTGTGGTGGATTTTTTGATGAATTACAGCTCAAAAATATTAGGGAAAACAACCGTTCTTGCCAAAGATACTCCTGCATTTATTGCAAATAGGGTTGGGGTATTTTCTATTCAAGCGTTATTCCATACCGTTGAAGAAATGGGACTCACGGTAGGCGAAGTAGATAAATTGACTGGCCCGGTAATGGGAAGACCAAAATCTGCTACTTTCCGTACCTGTGATGTGGTGGGATTGGACACCTTGGTGCACGTAGCCAACGGGGTGCGCGAAAACTGCCCAAATGACGAAAGAAAAGAGTTGTTTACGATTCCTGGCTACATTTCTAAGATGTTAGAAAACGGCTGGCTAGGAAGTAAATCTGGACAAGGTTTTTATAAAAAAGTGAAAAACGAAGACGGCAAGAGCGAAATTCTTGAACTAAACCTGAAAACTTTAGAATATCAAACTAAATCAAAAGCCAAGTTTCCAACCTTAGAAATGGTGAAATCCATAGATAATTTGAGAGACAGGACCAAAATGTTGTACAATGGAATGGACAAAGCGGGTGAATTTTACAAAAAATCATTCAACGGAGTGTTCCAGTATGCATCGAACAGAATTCCAGAAATATCAGACGAATTGTACCGTATTGATGATGGAATGAAAGCAGGTTTTGGTTGGGAACTTGGTCCTTTTGAAACGTGGGATGCTGTAGGAGTAAAAGCCGCACTCACACACATGGAACAAGCCAACATGAAACCCGCCCAGTGGGTGTACGACATGATTGAGGCTAGAAATGAATCGTTTTATAAAGTAGAAAATGGAACTCGCTTGTATTATGATATTCCTAGTAAATCGTACAAAGTAATTCCTGGAACCGAACACTTAATTTTATTAGAAAACCTAAGAGAAACCAACACCGTATGGAAAAATGCGGGAGTTCATATTATTGATTTGGGTGATGGAGTATTGAATGTAGAGTTCCATACCAAAATGAATACAATTGGTAGTGAAATCTTGCAAGGATTGAACAAAGCCATTGATTTGGCGGAGACTGATCCACAATGGAAAGGAATTGTGATTGCGAACGAAGGTCAAAACTTCTCGGCTGGTGCCAATATAGGAATGATATTCATGATGGCGATTGAGCAAGATTGGGATGAATTAAATTTCTCTATCAAAGCTTTCCAAAATACCATGATGAGATTGAGATATTCATCCATCCCGGTGGTGGCTGCTCCTCACGGAATGGCACTTGGAGGTGGTTGCGAAATTTGCCTACATGCCGACAAAGTAATTGCCAATGCCGAAACCTATATGGGATTGGTAGAGTTTGGAGTAGGATTGATCCCTGGCGGTGGCGGAACCAAAGAGTTTGTTGTTCGATTGAATGATGAATTGAAAGACGGAGACATCAGAACCAATCAATTGAGAAATAGATTCTTGACCATTGGTCAGGCCAAAGTTTCTACCTCAGGTCAGGAAGCGTTTGAGTTGGGGTATTTGAGAGAAGGAACGGACGAAGTAATTGTGAGCAGAGCCCACCAAATTGGGTATGCAAAACAGCAAGTATTATTGATGGATGCCAAAGGTTATGTAGAAAAACCACAAAGAACCGACATTGAAGTACTAGGAAACGAAGGAATAGGAATCGTATATGTGGGAGCTCACTCCATGAAAGCAGGAAATTACATTTCTGATCATGATCAGCTGATTTCTGAGAAACTAGGAACAGTAATGTGCGGAGGCGAATTATCAAAAAGAACCAAAGTGACTGAACAATATTTACTGGATCTGGAAAGAAAAACATTCTTGGAATTGTGCATGCAAGAAAAGACCCTGAAGAGGATAGAGAGTATTTTGAAAACAGGGAAGGTGTTGAGAAACTAAGGTTTCTCTTGGATGTTGGGATGTTCAGATTTTAGGATATTCAGACTCTGATGACGAAAATAGATGAAAATGAACGAATTATTAAAAAACAAATAAAATGCATAATTATAGGGAACTTAAAATTTGGCATAAAGCAATTGAATTGTCTGTAGAAATTTATAAGCTAGTTGCTGATTTTCCAAGTGATGAAAAGTTTGGAATAGTTTCTCAATTGAGAAGAGCTTCCGTTTCTGTTCCTTCAAATATAGCAGAAGGTTCGAGAAGAAAATCTCAGAAAGAGTTTGCTCATTATTTGTCAATGTCTTTAGGTTCATTATTTGAAATAGAAACACAACTAACAATCTCTAATCGGATAAAACACATAGACAACAAGAATCTTGAATAGTTTAAAATTAAAATAACTGATTTAGTAAAAATGATAATGGCGTTTAAAAACCATATAAAATAAATTGTTGTGAGGTTTTTCGATCTGAATATCCGAAAATCTGAACATCAGAAAATCTAAGAAAAAATGAAAGCATACATAGTAGCAGGATACCGAACAGCAGTAGGAAAAGCACCTCGAGGAATGTTCAATTTTTACCGAGCAGATGATTTGTCGGCAGATGTAATTAGGCATTTGATGAAAAACGTGCCCAATGTAGCGGCAGATCAAATTGATGATGTAATTGTAGGAAACGCAACGCCCGAGGCTGAGCAAGGACTCAACATCGGACGAATGGTCTCTTTGATGGGATTGGACACCGAAAAAGTACCAGGAATGACCGTAAACAGATATTGTTCTTCTGGATTGGAAACGATTGCAATTGCCTCAGCAAAAATCAATAGCGGAATGGCAGATTGTATTATTGCTGGTGGTGTAGAAACTATGTCGCCCATTCCTTTTGGAGGATGGAGACTAGTTCCTAATGCAAGTGTTTCCAAGAAAAGTCAAGAATGGTACTGGGGAATGGGACTCACTGCCGAAGCAGTTGCCAAACAATACGGAATTACTAGAGAAATGCAAGATGAATTTGCGGTAAACTCTCACGCCAAAGCAGAACAAGCAATTGACAGCGGAAGATTTCAAGAGGATATTGTTCCCGTTTTTATCAAAGAAACTTACTTGGATGAAAACGAAAAGCAACAGACGAGAGATATTGTGTGCGAAACAGATGAAGGAGTGAGAAGAGGAACAAACATGGAAGGATTGGCAAGATTGCGTCCAGTATTTGATGCAAGAGGAACAGTAACCGCCGGAAATGCCTCACAAACTTCGGATGGAGCAGCTTTTGTAATGGTGGTTTCTGAGAAATTTTTGAAAGAAAATAACTTGACTCCCATCGCAAGATTAATGTCATACTCGGTAGCAGGATTAGAACCAAGAATCATGGGAATGGGACCTTTGTATGCCATGCCAAAAGCACTAAAACAAGCGGGACTTTCTCTTAATGACCTTGAACAAGTGGAACTAAATGAAGCGTTTGCCTCGCAATCTGTGGCGGTGATTAACGAATTGGGGTTAAATCCTGATATAGTAAACGTAAACGGAGGGGCCATTGCACTCGGACATCCACTTGGATGTACAGGAGCAAAACTATCGGTACAGTTATTCAATGAAATGAGAAAAAGAAGACAAAAATATGGCGCAGTAACTATGTGCGTAGGAACTGGACAAGGAGCTGCGGGAATATATGAGTTGTTAAGTTAAAACTCACAGATATTAAAGCATAGATTTTAGATGTTGGACTTTAGGATTCTTTGACGTATAGATTCTCGGACATTCCGACTCTCAGATTATCAGAATTAATAATTATTTGAATGAAAAAATAAAATGATCTAACTACCTTCAAGGATATTAGCTATTAGAATTAAAATATACTTCTTGGTCAGAAAATCTAAATATCCGAGAATCCGAACATCTAAATTAATAACAAATTAAAAGGGTTTCAGTACGAAAATCTGAAAATCTAAAAAAATGAAAATCTAAAAAAATGGAAGCAATAAAAGGAGGTGAATTTATCATCAGAGACACAAAAGCAAGCGAAATATTTATCCCAGAAGAGTGGAATGAAGAGCAAAAAATGCTAGCCGAGATGTGTAAGGATTTTGTCAAAACCGAAATTATACCCCATTTAGACAGAATGGATAGCATGGAAGAAGGTTTTATGCCTGCCTTGATGGACAAAGCGGGAGAACTAGGCCTGTTGTCAATTTCGATTCCTGAGGAATTGGGTGGAATGGGCATGGATTTTAAAACTAGCATGCTCGCAACCGAGGCACTAGGTGGAAGTTATTCTTTCTCGGTGGCTTACGGTGCTCACACCGGAATTGGGACTTTGCCACTTTTGTATTATGGAAATGCCGAACAAAAAGCCAAATACATACCAAAATTGGCTTCGGGAGAGTGGAAAGCTTCTTACTGCTTGACCGAGCCAAGCGCAGGAAGTGATGCCAATTCTGGAAAGACAAAAGCCGTACTTTCTGAAGATGGAAAACACTATTTGATTACGGGGCAAAAAATGTGGATTACCAATGCCGGGTTCTCTCATTTGCACACGGTATTTGCCAAAATTGATGATGACGAAAAACTAACGGCCTTTTTGATAGAAGCCGACAGCGAAGGAATCACGCTCAATGCCGAAGAAAAAAAGATGGGAATCAAAGGTTCGTCTACTCGTCAGGTGTTTTACAACAACGTAAAAGTGCCCGTTGAAAACATGCTTTCGGAAAGAGAAAATGGATTCAAAATAGCCTTGAATATCCTAAATATTGGGCGAATTAAATTGTCTATCGGAACCACGGGAGCGGCCAAAGAAATTGTAACAGAATCTGTAAAGTATGCCAACGACAGAGAGCAATTTGGACGGCCCATTGCCAAATATGGAGCAATCAGAAATAAGTTAGGAAAAATGGCGGTTTCTATTTTTGCCAGCGAATCGGCAAACTACCGAGCAGCTCAAAACATAGACGATGCCATCAAAGCACTGGTTGACGGAGGAATGGCGAAAGAACAAGCAACACTCAAAGGAATTGAGCAGTTTGCTCCCGAATGTGCTCTGCTGAAAGTGGTAGGGTCTGATTGCTTGGACTTTGTTGTAGACGAAGGAGTTCAAATCCATGGAGGAATGGGATATTCTGCCGAGACTTTGGTAGAAAGAGCTTACCGTGATGCCCGAATCAACAAGATTTTTGAAGGAACAAACGAAATCAACAGACTACTTTTGGTAAACATGATTCTGAAAAAAGGGATGAAAGGCGAAATAGATTTGATGGGGCCTGCCATGAAAATAGCGGACGAACTGATGTCGGTTCCAAGTTTTGAAGAAGGCGAAGAGGGATTGTTTGCTGCTCAAAAGAAATCATTGGCAGGATTCAAAAAAGCTATATTGATGGTAGCCGGTTCTGCTGTGCAAAAGCTGATGGCAACCTTGGCAAAAGAACAAGAGGTATTGATGGCAAATGCCGACATGGTGATTGACACCTACTTGGCAGAATCGATTATGCTAAGAGTAGAAAAATTAGTAGCTATGAAAGGAGAAGATGCCTGCCAAGAACAAATTGCTATGGTGGAAGCTTTCTTTTACGAAGCCTCTCACCGAATAAATAAAGCGGCTACCGATGCATTATATTCTTTTGCAGAAGGAGATGAACTCAAAATGATGTTGATGGGACTGAAGAGATTTACGAAACACGAACCCATCAATATTAAATCTTGTTACCAAAAAATTGCACTTAAAATAATAGACGAAAACGAATATTGCTTTTGACCAGGTAAATTGTTACATTTCTCTTAAAATTTAAGACAGAATTATGATAACGAATTGGCTACAGAAAGGCAAAAATTAATTGCCCTTCTGGAGATAACCAACTCAGTAAACAAAAATTACAAGATTAGTGATGTTTTGGATCAGTTTGAAAATGTAATGCGTTACTAAATCGGAGTTTCTAAGCTTGCTTTTATCAATAATAGAAATGTTTAGAAGTGTATCATAAGTTTTGGAACAGATCAAGATTGCACGGGTTTCAATAAAACCAAAATGCTCTCTGTAACACAAACAACTCTTTTGGAAGATACCAACATTGAAAAATTAAAGGGGTTTGATTTGATTATGCCTATTTTTCATTAACGAAAACCACTGTCTTTTTACTGATAGGAGGAATAAAGGAAGAAGATTTGACTTCCTTTATTTCACATCATGTGGGATTTATTCAGACTATTGCGAATGTTGTCTCGGTGGCGATAGAAACCAAAACTCTCGCAAAAGAGTTGTTGAACAAAAAGCTGAAAGAAAATGACATGAAATTGGCGGTATTGATGCAAAAATTATTCCTCCCCAATGACTTACCTTCCAACTAATACATTGTTATCTCGGCTACCTATCTCGCCACAGAAATGGTGAGTGGAGACTATTACGATTTCATTCCTATTAATAAAAATGAATATGTTTTTTGTATTGCCGATGTTTCTGGTAAAGGGATGTCTGTAGCAATGCTCATGTCAAATTTTCAAGCCACTCTGCGAGCAAATGTCAAATACAATCACAACAATCTCACGATTGAAGAATTAGTAAAAGAACTGAATACAAGCGTATTTTCAGCAGCAAAAGGAGAAAAATTCATTACCTTCTTTATTGGGTATTACACCGAGCATAATCGTAAGTTAAAATACATAAACGTTGGACACAATTACCCTATATTGGTTCATAAAAAAATGTAACTGAACTAAATACAGAATGTATTGCCCTAAGAATATTTGAAGAGCTTCCTAGTATTCAGGTGAGAGAATTAACCATCGAACCGAACACAGTAATAATGTGCTACACGGATGGAATGGTGGAAGTGGAGAACGAGGAAAACATTCGGTTTCAATCTGAAAGATTGGCGAAAGCGGTGGTAGAAAATTCCTACTTGAACATGAAAGCGATGAACAAAGCACTTTTTGAAACAATTGATAAATACAAAGGTTCGAAACCTTATCCAGACGATACGGCTGTGTTAAGTTTGCGAATTATATAAAGCTAAAGCAATCCCAATATTTTCTTTTTTCTTTTTTATCCTCGAAGATTTAGCAGTATCTGTATAAAACTGATGGGTTTTGAGAAATTTCACTTGCGCTTCATGAAATTCCAGCGGTGTTTTTATCACGCCATTTTCGATGTATTCTCTCATCAGTTTATGGCTAATTTCCTTAAAGTCGTCTCTTCCTAAGTAATCCAAATCAGCGTCTTTCATTATTTCTTCCAGCAATGTTTTAGGCTCTCTTCTAGGCTCTGTCGCCAGAATTAAGCTGGCTATCAATTCTATTTGTTCTGAATCAAAATTATACTTAGGCAAGATATTTTTTGCAAATTCTGCACCCAGAATTTCGTTGTTCTCATATCTCTCCAAAAAACCGATATCGTGGAGCAGTGCTGCAGTTTTTAATAGCAAAATGTCTTCTGTGTAAATTTCTTCTCCAAACCCTAAAAACTCTGCAGCATTCATTATGTTCAACGCATGTTTTTCATTGTGATAATAAATTCCTGAGGGTAGTTCATTCCTTATTTTTTCTTTCATGTCCTTGAACAATGAAATGTAATCGGGCTTGGCATTTTTAATATTTCGTGCATATTTCCAAAACAAAGAATTAGGAACCAGTCCTTCTTCATCTGCCGATAGTTCAGGTTTAATTCTGTTCACAAAGTACATGGGTATATTCCCCACATTTTTTGTAGCAATTTCTCCTCTTTCTTCACAATCAAAAAAAGGGTAAACCAAGCGGTAGGTAGTTTCTGAAATATTCACTTTTCCTGGCAATCCTGCTTCCTGAAGACGGCTAGCCACATTCACAGAGCTGCCCCAAACATCAAACATAGGTCGTTTTGTATCCAATACTCCTGCGGCCAGTTCTCCGGTTGTAATTCCCACTCTAATTTGCCAATTTAGATTTTTAGTTGTGTTCACTTTACTTACTTCGTTCTGCATTTGGAGTCCCGACAAGACGGTGTAAATTGGGTTCTTTCTGTTTTTATTAGGCACTCCTCCCACAGCAAAATAGCTATCTCCGATGGTTTTTATCAAAATCATTTTGTTCTCTGTAATGACCAAGTCAAATTTTTTGAAATAAACGTTTAGCGTATCCACTAATTGATCTGCAGTAAGGGATGGCGTAATTTTGGAAAAAGACACAAAGTCAGCAAATAGCACCGAAGCTTCTTCGTAATATTCGGGTTCTATTTTTCCTTTATTTTTCAACACTTTCACTATCTTATTAGGAAAAATGTCTTTCAATAACTCATCAGATTTTTCGTGCTCATATTCGAGCAAAGCTTTTTGTTCTTCTATTTTTTCTTTTTGCGAAATTATTGTAGCAGTGCGCCTTTCCATGAACGACCTTATTTTTCGTTTTTGTCTTTTACCATGGAAAAACAAATAAATAAAAGCAACAGCCAACACAAGACAACCCACTTGCCAATAAAGCAACACTGAGGTAGAGTTCATATCAGGAACAATTGCCCAAAAAAAGCTGTGTGATGATATTGAAAAGTCAATCCATTTCATTAGGTGAGAGATAGCGTCAATTTTTCTGCAAATTTAAGAAGAAGAATCCTTTTGCTTTCGTTTTGTTGGTGTTACCTCCGACATTTTTTGTCCTACAAAAGTTCCTTCTATAATTTGTTGCTGAAAATCTTTCATCCCTCCAGGAGAATGAGGCACCAAAATGGTATTATTTCCTTCTTTAGTCCCTATACTATTGAGGGTGTCAAAATATTGAGTCAAGAGCACAAATTGCATCACTTCGGTGGAGTTTATTTCGTCTAGCGAATCTTTGAAATCTTCTATCGATTCTTTAAATCCTTTTACAATTGCTATCCGCTGTGCAGCAACCCCTTCCCCTTGTAGTCTTTTACTTTCCGCATCTGCTTCTGCCTCTTTTACGATAGTAATTTTTGTCGCTTCAGCTTCTTGCAAGGCTGCTTCCTTGTCTCTCTTAGCTGCATTAATTCTGTTCATCGACTCTTTTACATTTCTATCCGGATCTATATCGGTAATGAGTGTTTTAATTATTTCAAAACCATAATCATCCATCGAGGCCGAAAGACTTTGATTCACTGCATTGGCAATATCGTCTTTCCTCGAGAAAACTTCGTCCAATTCCAGTTTTGGAACTTCTGCTCGAATCACATCAAAAATAAAAGAAGAAATCTGTCTTGACGAATCGTCTAAGCTGTAAAATGACTCTTTTGTTTTACTCGGAATTACTTTGTATTGAACAGAGGCTTGCATCACCACAAACACATTATCCATGGTTTTTGTTTCTACGTGTACGTCTAATTGTAGTACTCGTAAATTGACTGTTCCAGCGACAGAGTCAATAATAGGAATTTTAAAACTAAGACCCGAATCTGCTATTCGATTAAATTTTCCAAGACGTTGAATTACTTTTGCCGATTTTTCGGGGACAATAACTATTGAAAGAATAATAAAAATTACCAATAATACAAGAAGTACAATTACTGCTGGTGAGAGTTGTGAGGCTAAAAATATCATAAGATTTGGAAATGTAGGTGTGTTTTAACTGAACAAATTAGATTGTTCTCTTAAAGTACAAATAATTATGGGTTTAGAGGAGGTTTTGGATTGAATTTTGCAAAAAAAATGCGATGAACCCGTCATCGCATTCTTTCTCTTAGTGAGTATGCGAAATTATTCTGCGGAATTATTGATTGTAATTTGAGGGTTTTTGATGTTTTTTAGGTCTCTATCAAAGTGGTACAATCCACTTTTGTCGTCCCCAATCAAATTTAATTGATCGATAATAGTTCTTACAACCGCCTCTTCTTCTATCTGTTCAGAAACATACCATTGCATAAAATTCATGGTAGGAAAATCTTTTTCTTCGTAACAAATTCCCACCACTTCGTTTACTTTGGCAGACACGGTCAATTCATGCTTCAAAAACTCTTCGAAGACGTACCTAATTGATTTAAAATCATTCGTGGGCATATCTATTTGGGGGATAATCGCTTTTCCTCCTCTTTCGTTTATAAACTTAACCAATCGAAGCATATGCATTCTCTCTTCGTCTGATTGTTCGTAAAAAAATTCTGATGTTCCGCTAAGTCCGTTTACCTCAGCCCATGAAGCTACAGCCAAATAGTAATGGGAAGAAAATGCCTCCACCACTAATTGAGAATTTAACGCTTCTTCTACTCTTTTGTTTAGCATAATTTAATTGTAATTTTGTTAATATTTGAATTAGTATAAAAATACAAAATTTTTAACCAACCCGAAACCCCGAAACGTTAATATAGAATGAATATGAATAAAATTGAACACATAGGAATTGCGGTAAAAAATATCCAAGAATCCAATAAGTTGTTTTCGGCTCTTTTCAATAAAAAGCCTTACAAGCAAGAGGAGGTAAAATCTGAACATGTTATTACCTCTTTTTTTGAAACTGGCGAATCCAAAATAGAACTTGTGCAAGCCACTGATCCAGAAAGTGCCATCGCCAAATTCATAGAAAAAAAAGGAGAAGGAATTCATCACATTGCATTTGATGTTACCAACATTAAAGAAGAGCTTGAAAGACTCGAAAAGGAGGGATTCACAATCATCACGAAAGAACCCAAAAAGGGAGCTGACAACAAATTAGTTGCATTTCTTCATCCTAAATCTACGAATGGGGTATTAATTGAATTGTGTCAAGAAATAAGGGGCTAATTCTACCCACTTCGTGTTCTTTTTCCTCGTGCATGTTGGGAATAAATTCATTATCTTCATGTAAAACATCTAACGCATGATAAACTGGAATTCAATTATAAAATATGCCAATCACGGTTCTCTCGAACCTGAAAAAAGAGTCGAAAAATCGGAAGAAGAATGGAAAAAACAACTGACTTCAGAGCAATTTAGAATTACCCGAAAAAAAGGAACTGAACCTGCTGGATCGGGAGAATTTTGCAGTGCATACGACCCCGGAAAGTACAACTGTGTCTGTTGCCAAACACCTTTATTTGATTCCACCATTAAATTTGAATCGGGAACAGGATGGCCTAGTTTTACGCAGCCTATCAAAGAAAATGCCATTGGCTATATAAAAGACACCTCTTTTGGGATGATTAGAGTGGAAGTAGTTTGTAATACTTGTGACGCCCATTTGGGTCATGTATTTCCTGATGGTCCTCAACCAAGTGGACTTAGGTATTGCATCAATTCGGCCTCGTTGCAACTTCATAAAAAAACTTAACATGCCGAATTTATTAAGTTTACCTCTTGATCCTACTTTTTCCAAATACCTGCCTGCCGATTCTTCAAGCCTTAATGAACCGAGACAAGTAGAAGGTGCTTGTTTTTCGTTTGTAAAACCCGTTACACCCTCCAAACCCAGCCTTATTCACTTTTCTCAGCCATTGATAGATGAGTGGGAAGTGGAGATAGAAAAGGAAAAATTTCTTCGAGTAATGTCTGGAGAGTGTAAGTTTAACGGATTTGAGCCATACGCAATGTGTTATGGCGGTCATCAATTTGGTCAATGGGCTGGTCAATTGGGAGATGGAAGAGCCATAAATATAGCGGAAATAAAAATCCATAATACCCCTATTGCGCTTCAATTAAAGGGCGCAGGTCCGACTCCATATTCTCGAGGAGCAGATGGAATGGCAGTTTTACGGTCCTCCATTCGTGAATACTTGTGTAGTGAAGCTATGCACAACCTAGGCGTTCCCACAACACGAGCGCTTTCTCTTGTCAAAACCGGAGATTTTGTTCCAAGAGATATGTTATATAATGGTAACGTTCAAGAGGAACAAGGAGCTATCGTATGTCGAGTCGCCCCTAGTTTTATTCGTTTTGGAAATTTCGAAATTTTTGCCGCTCGTCAAGACAAAGAAAACTTACAAAGATTACTGGACTACACAATAAAGTATCACTTTGAGAATCTGGGAGCTCCCTCCAAAGAAACTTATCTTGCGTTTTTCCAAGAGGTGGTGACAAAAACTCTCAATATGATCATTCACTGGCAACGAGTAGGATTTGTTCACGGTGTAATGAATACGGATAATTTATCCATATTGGGGCTTACCATTGACTACGGGCCTTATGGGTGGCTAGAAGATTATAACCCAGGGTGGACACCAAACACCACAGATTCGCAACACAGAAGATACCGATTCGGTAACCAGCCGAATGTTGCGTTATGGAACCTTAATCAACTTGCAAATGCCATTTATCCACTCATTGGGGAGGCCGAACCTCTCGAACATATTTTAACAGGGTTCAAAGTTCAATTTGCACACAAGAACCACGAAATGATGTGCAAAAAGCTAGGCCTGTATGCACCCGATTTAGTGTCTGATACAGTCCTTTATTCCCTCGAAGAAAATTTACGGGTATCCGAAATAGATATGACTTTATTCTTCAGAGAGCTAAGCGATTTTTGTTCGTTTAAATGGAATCAGTTTAAACACATCATCGAATTCAGTAGTTATCTCACTGGTTCAGAATTGAATTCCAATATGTCCAAATGGAAAAACTGGTTCAAAGAGTATAAAAAATTAGTGAAACAAGAAGGAGCTGAAGAAACGACTCGTTTATCCAAAATGAAACAAACTAATCCCAAGTACGTTTTGAGGAATTACATGGCTCAGCTGGCAATAGAGAAAGCAGAAGTAGGAGATTACAGTCTTATTGAGGAATTATTTACCTTGTTACAAAACCCTTATACTGATCAACCAAATCAAGAAAAATGGTACGCAAAACGACCGCATTGGGCAAAGCAAAAAGTCGGCTGTTCCATGCTTTCGTGTAGCTCTTAAAAATTAAAAGTGTAATTCAAATTGAAGACGATAAAAGAACAAATCATCTTTCGCCTCGATCTCTCTGTAACTCAAATCTGTTTGAATTTTTAACTTATGTCCCACCACATATTTTGACAGGCCAATAGTGTACTCGTTTTCTTTAGCACTCGATACGGGTGCAACATGAGTATAACGAATGGAAGGTTCAAAATTGTTTTTTAATAATAATCCGGCTTGTAGGTTAACTGCCTGACCAGTGTAATACGAGCCTACTTGAGTATTACTCTCGTCAAACACCCTGTTATCGCCTCCTCCTATATCGCGATGAGCATACTCACCCATCACAGAAAAACCTTTGTATTTGAACATAAAATCTCCAAAAAAAGTATTAAGTGTCTTTAGATTTGCCGAAGATACTTCTAAGAAGTTTCCTAATTGACCTCTATCTCTACCTGCTCTATCGTTTATATCATAGGCAATGCCGATTCCAAGTTTTGGTTTTTTCTCCCTTTTTAAATCTCCTCCGCTAAAATCCCCTTTTGATTTGAACTTTCCTAAGGGCTGAATTTCTAGTTTAAACGTATAGTCATAACCTCCTATATTTCCACTTGTGATATTCCTGCCTTCTCCCTGAGAAAAGGCGAATACCTCTTCGATATGAAATTGTTTGCCAAGCTTCCATTTATGCCTCAATTGAATCCCCATATCTCGATCAATATTAAATCTACTATTCAGCCTGCTTCGGTCTACCATTTGCATATTTGCCGATGAAATGACACGCTCTCTATTCCCCGGCAACTTTGTTTGACCCGCCCAAAGCCACATGTTCTTCGAAAAATTCCATTTTACTACAGCATCAAGCATAAGGCGAGAAGCATTACTATATTCGGGTGAGTCGCCACCGCTCATATCCCTATTAGTAAGAGCCATTTCTATTTTATATTGAATTTTAGGGGAAAATGCGTACCCTTTAAATTTCAATCGGGATCGTCTCAATAAAAAGTTGGAAGAATGGTTTCCTAATCGGGCTAAATCATCGCTAATCACATCCCAATTATTTGAATATAATGCCTGAAAACGCATACCTACATTCATCGTAAATGAAGAGTCTTTTGCTATGAAATCTATTCCCTTTCCAAATGATCCTGTTTGGATTTGAGTGAAACCAACATTTGAAAGGAGTGTTACATAGAAAGTTAAGATAAAAATTGTTATTTTGTGATACCTCATATTAATTTACTGTTAATAATTGAGGTCAAAACTAATAAAAATTAACACTGAATTTACTTTATCCAAACAATTGACACTTTTTTAATATACATTTAACATTAACTTAATATTGAGAATCTTTCCAGTTAATACAATAAAGCTATTTTTGAAAAAATATTACACCTCACTTTATATGAAAAACTTCACCTTGTACTTTTCTATGTTTGTAACGCTTTTTCTGGGGAATATCGGAAATGCAACTGATACCCTTCTACCAGAAAACACAGAGCCTCTTGCAACCTTAAATGATTATACTCCTACTTCTGATATTTTGCATAACATCTATGCTAAAGAGAAAGAAGGTTCAGCAGACCTTAAATGGACTATTGATTATGATGCAATTGTTCAACTAAAAGAATTGGGTTATACAGTTGTTATAAAATGGAACACAGACATTGGAGCCAAAAGACACAAAAGTGGGTATGCCAACGCTGACTGGAATTCCATACATGACATCCCACTTACCTCTACACATTATAAGCTGGAAGGCTTAAAGGGAGGTGAAAAACATGTCTACAAAATTGGAGTAGAAAAAGGTGACAAACAAGTGTTTTCTGAAAAACAAAAGTTTCAAACCAAACGACCTTGGGGACTCTTCAGAATAATGGTGTTGATTGGAGCTCTGGGAATGTTTATTTATGGAATGAAAATAATGAGCGAAGGCTTGCAACAAGCCGCTGGATCACGTCTCCGAAAAATGCTTGCTTCCATTACTTCCAATAGGTTCAAAGGGGTATTAACAGGGTTTGGAATTACTTCCATCGTTCAGTCTTCTTCCGTGACTACTGTTATGACTGTCAGTTTTGTAAATGCAGGATTGTTGACTTTAATGCAGTCTGCCGGAGTGATGATGGGTGCCAACATAGGAACTACTATTACCGCATGGTTGATTAACTTGTTTGGGTTCAAAGTAAGTATGGCGAATTATGCATTGGTTATCATTTCCATTGGCGCTCCCTTCTTATTTTTCGGAAAATCAAAAATGAAAGCTTGGGCAGGTGCAATCATCGGTTTCGCACTGTTGTTCATGGGATTAGGAGAATTAAAAGGAGCCGTACCAGGACTAGACGCTAGTTCACCCTTAGTGCAGTTCTTTGCCGATTTCAATACAGGTAGTTTTTGGAGTATCTTGATGTTTGTAGGGTTGGGAACCATTGTTACCGTAGTCATTCAGTCATCCTCTGCAGCAATGGCTCTTACCATGACACTCGTAGCGGCTGGGGTTATCCCGTTTGAAGTAGCTTGTGCCATGGTATTGGGAGAAAACATTGGGACAACTATTACTGCAGAATTAGCATCCTTGATAGGAAATGTTCATGCAAAACGTTCTGCCAGAATTCACTCTATGTTCAACATCATCGGTGTGGCTTGGGCTGTTATTCTAATGCCTTTCTTAATTGACGGAATTGTGTGGTTTATGGAATTTACTGGTGCAGGAAATCCAATACCCGAATACGACACAAATGGTGGAATCATCAAAAAAGACTCTTACAATACAGGTATTGCTATTTTTCATACAACTTTCAACTTGTTGAACGTATTGTTGCTCATTGGCTTCGTACCACAACTTGTTGGTTTAGTAGAACGAACGGTAAAATCAAAAGGAGAAGATGACGAAGAATTTCACTTAGAATTTATCAGTGCCGGAATGATGTCAACGCCAGATTTATCTATTACTGAGGCAAAAAAGGAAATTGAAAAATTTGGACATATTGCACAAAGAATGAACGGGTTTATTTCTAATCTTTTGGTTGAAAAAGAGAATAAAAAAATAGGAAAACTCATCAAAAAGGTAAAAAAATACGAAGAAATTACCGACCGAATAGAGTTAGAAGTAGCTGATTACCTGGCAAAAGTATCAAAAGGTGAGATGAGTACCGACACTTCTATCAGAATTAGAGGAATGCTTAGTATCATTGGGGATCTAGAAAGGATTGGGGATATTTATTATCAAATTTCTAAGACCATTGAATCTAAACACGAAAAGAAAATTTATTTCAAACCAGAAAATAGAGAAAAGCTTGTAAAACTTGCCGGCTTAGTTGATGAAGCTTTTGATATTATGATGGAAAACTTATCTGAAAACTACAGCAGCGTAACCATTGAAAAAGCATTAGCAAAAGAAAAAGAAATAAATAAATATCGAAATACAATCCGTAAACAGCATCTTCAAGACATCGGAGCAGGGGAATACAATGCTGTAACTGCGACTTTGTATAGCAACATTTTCCATTCATTGGAAAAAGTAGGTGACCACCTTATAAATGTTACCGAAGGGTTGGTGGGTGACCTCGACTAATAAAACAAAATAGAATTCATTACAAGCCTCTTTCTCTCAAAAAGGGGCTTTGTTTTACTTACTTTATTCTCTTGGGGTTCTTGGCTGCAAATGCCTTCCAGCCAGTATAGCTTTCTCCGTTTTGGTCGCTATCGCCCTGAAAATAATGACACACCGCAGCCGCCAATCCATCCGTAGCATCTAGCCGTTTGGGTAGGGTTTTTATCTTGAGTAAGTTTTGTAACATTGCGGCCACTTGTTCTTTACTAGCGTTTCCGCTACCGGTGATAGATTGCTTTATTTTTTTTGGCAAATACTCTGTGATTGGCACCTCGCGATACAATCCTGCCGCCATGGCTACACCTTGTGCTCTTCCCAGTTTGAGCATAGATTGCACGTTTTTTCCAAAAAAGGGCGCCTCTATCGCCAATTCATCGGGGTGATATTCATCGATAATACCCAAGGTTCGTTCAAAAATCTTTTTAAGTTTGAGAGCGTGGGTGTCATATTTTGTCAAAACAATTTCGCCAAACGACAATAAGGTCATTTTGTTTCCCACTACCTTGATAATCCCGTACCCCATTACGGTGGTTCCTGGGTCTATTCCTAATATGATTCTTTCTTTACTCAAAGCCAAGGATTATTTGTCAAAGATAAGAGAATTTTGATTGGCTGAATTATTCTTTTGTTCCTCTTTCTTATGGAAACCTAGTAAAAACTACTAATTTTACTTTTGAACTATAAAAACACTCATACATGTCTGACGATTTGCTTAAAAAAGTAATTTCTCACGCCAAAGAATACGGCTATATTTTCCCTTCTTCCGAAATTTATGATGGACTCAGCGCCACTTACGATTACGGACAAAATGGTTCGGAATTGAAAAACAACATCAAAGAATATTGGTGGAAATCGATGGTACAAATGCACGAAAACATTGTAGGAATAGATGCCGCCATTTTTATGCATCCCACTACTTGGAAAGCTTCGGGACACGTAGATGCGTTCAACGACCCCTTGATAGATAATAAAGACTCCAAAAAACGATATCGTGCCGATGTATTGATTGAGGAACACGTAGAAAAAATAAGACAGAAAATAGAAAAAGAAGTTGCCAAAGGATTGAAACGTTTTGGAGATGATTTTGACGAAACAGAATTCAGAAAAACCAACCCAAATGTGCTCCGAAATGTTACAAAAATTGAAGAAATAGAGCAAAAATTCAAAGATTCGCTGGGAAAAGACGACTTACCGGCCGTAAAACAATTGATAGAAGAATTGGGGATTGCCTGCCCTATATCGGGCTCCAAAAACTGGACAGACGTACGTCAATTCAATCTGATGTTTAGTACCGAAATGGGCTCTACCGCAGACGGAGCAAATACCATTTATCTCAGACCCGAAACAGCACAAGGAATTTTTGTAAATTACCTCAATGTGCAGAAATCTGGACGAATGAAAATCCCTTTTGGAATAGCACAAATAGGAAAAGCCTTCCGTAACGAAATCATTGCCCGCCAGTTTATCTTCCGAATGAGAGAGTTTGAACAAATGGAAATGCAGTTTTTTGTAAAACCAGGAACCCAAAAACAATGGTTTGACTACTGGAAAGAAACTCGCGCAAAATGGCACAACGCTCTCGGATTGGGCGAAGAAAACTACAGGTTTCACGACCACCTAAAACTGGCGCACTACGCAGATGCAGCCACCGACATCGAATTCAACTTTCCGATGGGATTTAAGGAACTCGAAGGAATACACTCCAGAACAGATTTTGACCTAAAAGCACACGAAGAGCACTCAGGAAAAAAACTACAGTTTTTTGACCCTCAAGAAAACAAAAGTTACGTTCCGTATGTCATCGAAACCTCTATCGGACTGGACAGAATGTTCTTGGCAATACTATCCAATTCGCTCAAAGAAGAAACCCTAGAAGACGGAAGCGAAAGAACCGTATTGGCCCTGCCACCAGCCTTGGCGCCCACCAAAGCCGTGATTATGCCATTGACCAAAAAAGGTGGCTTGCCAGAAAAAGCCATGGAAGTAATGAACGAATTGAAATACGATTTTAATTGCCAATATGACGAAAAAGACTCTCCAGGAAAGCGTTACAGGAGACAAGACGCCTTGGGAACTCCCTATTGCATAATGATAGATCACCAAACATTGGAAGACAACACCGTGACAATAAGAGATAGAGATACCATGAAGCAAGATAGAGTCTCTATTTCTGAATTGAGCTCAATCATTGGGGAGAAAGTGAGCGTAAAGAGTTTGTTGAGGTAATATTTACAACTACAAACCCTATTAAACGCTGTCATTCCTCACTTGAAGCGGAATCTCTTGGCAATCTGGAAAGGCTTGCTACTTAAGTCACCCTTCGAGACGATTCTCTAACGAGAATCCCTCAGGGTTAGGTTTAGTACAAATCTGCGGGCCGAAGGTTCCGATTTATCGAGATGTCTAGAAGACAAACTTGTGAAATATTATCCTAACACTAGTTATCCTGAATTTATTTCAGGATAACTATTCATGGAAATACTATGTGAGATTCAAATGAGAAATATCTTGTCTGAGATTCTGAATCACACTTCGATAAACCCAAGGTAAAAGCTTAGAATGACTGATGAAAAGAAATTCAATATCTTTATAAAAAAAAGTATAAAAAAATGAAAACAGCCTTAATCACGGGAGCAACCTCAGGAATAGGAATGGCAACGGCCAAATTATTTGCACAAACAGGGCACAAACTCATCCTCTGCGGTAGAAGAACCGAAAGATTAAACCAATTGAAAAATGAACTCAATACCGAAGTTCATACCCTGAGATTTGATGTGAGAAATAGAGAGGATGTTTTCAATGCAATTGACTCCATACCAGAAGAATTTCAAAATATTGACATCCTGTTGAATAATGCGGGAAATGCTCATGGATTAAGTTCTATCCAACAAGGCAACTTAGACGATTGGGACGCAATGATTGATGGAAATGTGAAAGGCTTATTGTACGTAACCAAAGCCATTTTGCCCACTATGATTGATCGAAATACAGGATTTATTATCAATATTGGTTCCGTAGCAGCCAAAGAAGTCTACCCCAACGGTAATGTATATTGCGCCTCCAAACATGCAGTGGATGCGTTGAGCAAATCCATGCGAGTAGATTTGGCAGGGCACAATATTCGAGTGTCTGCCATTCATCCAGGCGCGGTAGAAACCGAGTTTTCGGAAGTTCGTTTTAAAGGCGACAAAGAAAAAGCTGCGGGCGTCTACCAAGGTTTTGATGCCTTACAAGCCCAAGACATTGCAGAAATTATTGAGTTTATCACTTCTCGACCAAGTCATGTAAATATTGAAGACTTGATTGTTTATCCTACTGCTCAAGCCAACACCACTACCCTCACCAGAAAATAAGAGTATAAAAAACATCTCAGTGAATCAACCCTTAGATGTTAGCAAAAATTTGCTTAATCAGTTATTTTGTAAAGAGTCCACCGAGTTTACCAAGCATTCCCCCAATTCCTCCTGACTTTGCTCCACCGAGCATACCAAGTAAATCTCCAATTTCAAAATTGCTACCTAATTTGTCGCCAAATAGAGCTACAACTTTATCCATAATCATAGAAGTAATTCCACCCGATTTATCACAACCAACCCCTAATTTCTCAGAAAACTGGGAGGTTGCAAGTATACTTTTATTGATCAAGTTCTGAAAAAATAGAATGTTATTTATTTCTCAAAAAACACGACTTGTTCAACGGAACATATTCTCTCATTCTAACTAATCTGCTACAGTTATATTTCACCATATTTCGATGGATTCGCTTCGTGCATGATGTCGTACACTGCCTCGAAAATCGTTTCCATGTTAGGTTTAGAAAAATAATCTCCGTCACTTCCGTAAGCAGGTCTATGCGCTTTGGAAGCTAAGGTAACTGGTTTAGAATCCAGATATTTATACGCTTCTTGCTCTACCATAACTTTGTCGAGCATGTAGGCGGTTGCTCCTCCTGGCACATCTTCGTCTACAAAAATCACTCGGTTTGTTTTTTTGATCGATTCCACTATCTTGTGATTCACATCAAATGGCAAGAGAGTTTGCACATCCACAAGCTCCACAGAAATATCTACTTCTGCCAATTGCTTGGCTACTTCGGTACAAATATTAAAGGTAGAACCGTAAGAAACCAAGGTAATATCGCTTCCTTCTCGAGTAATTTCGGGCACACCCAGCGGAATTTTGAATTCCCCTAAGTTGGTTGGCATATTTTCTTTGGTTCGGTATCCATTGAGGCATTCTATCACCAAAGCAGGGTCGTCACTTTCGAGTAAGGTATTATAAAACCCAGCGGCCACGGTCATGTTTCTGGGTACACACACGTGCATTCCTCGCAAAGCATTGATAATCATTCCCATGGGCGAGCCTGAGTGCCACACACCTTCTAGTCGGTGTCCTCTTGTTCTTACAATCAACGGGGCTTTTTGAGTTCCTTTGGTTCGGTAGTGCAAGGTTGCCAAATCATCGCTCAATATTTGAATTCCGTACAGCAAATAATCCAGGTATTGGATTTCGGCAATTGGTCGCAATCCCCTCATTGCCATTCCTATTCCTTGACCAATGATGGTAGCTTCACGTATTCCGGTGTCGGACACACGGCTTTTGCCAAATTTTTCTTGCATTCCTTCCATGCTTTGGTTTACACCACCTATTTTTCCGGTGTCTTCTCCAAAGGTAAATATCAGTGGATTTTTACTGAATTGCACGTCAAAGTTTTCTTTCAGCACGAGTCTTCCGTCCACCAAGTTTTCTCCGTCAAAAGTAGGAGCTACCGCAGGAATATTGAGTGCGCTCTTTTCGTTGGTAGGCAATAAATACGAGTTGTATCTGTCGGCATTTTCGGCATCGCTTTGTGCCAGCCAATTTTTTAACTGTTGTTTGTGGTCGAAGTGTTCGGTGCGAGTATGTCGAATGGTTTTTTTAGCTGCCGATACTATTTCTTTTCTTCCTGGATCGGTAATCGCTGCCAGCTCGTTGGCTATTTTTTCTACAAATACTTTGCTTTTGCTTTTTTTTGCAATGTTTTGGATAAGTCCTACCACCAGTTTTTGCTCTTGCAAATAGGGAGTCAAAAAATTGGTCCAAGCCTCTTTTTTGGCATCTCTAGCAATTTTTTTGGCTTCATTGTCTATCGCGTCTAGCTCCTCTTGCGAGGCTATTTCTTTCTTATATTCTTTTTTGTAATCCAGAATCCAAGTTTTGAATTGGTTTACCCCATCATATTCGGTTTCCCATTTCAATCTCTCTTCGGATTTGTATCGCTCATGCGACCCCGAAGTAGAGTGACCTTGTGGCTGAGTCACTTCTTCCACATGCACCAAAACTGGCGTGTGGTGTTCCCTAGCATAAGCTACGGCTTCCTGGTAAGTTCTACAGAGCCCAGGATAGTCCCAGCCTTTTACCTTCATTATTTTGAATCCCGATTTTTCTTTCGTTTCTTCAAATCCGGCCAGTAGCTCTGAGATACTTTCTTTGGTTGTTTGGTATTTTTTTGGGACCGAAATTCCGTGCCCATCATCCCACACACTCATCACCATCGGTACCTGAAGTACTCCTGCGGCATTCATCGTTTCAAAAAACAATCCTTCGCTTGTGCTGGCATCTCCAATCGTCCCAAAAGCGACTTCATTTCCTTTAATAGAAAACTGTGTGAATTCATTGAGGTTGTCGTTTTCACGAAATTTTTTGGAAGCCAATGCCAATCCCAACAGTCGAGGCATTTGTCCGGCTGTGGGCGAAATATCTGCCGAAGAGTTTTTTTGTTCGGTCAGTCTTTTCCAACTGCCATCTGGGTTGAGTGATTGTGTAGAAAAATGTCCTCCCATTTGTCTTCCTGCCGAAAACGGTTCGTTCTCTTGATTGGTATCTGCGTACAAACCAGCAAAAAAGTTGGTTGGAGTCATTTGTCCTATGGCCATCATGAGCGTTTGGTCTCGGTAGTATCCCGAACGAAAATCCCCGTTTTGAAACTGTTTTGCAAGTGCAATTTGTGGCAATTCTTTTCCATCACCAAAAATCCCAAACTTCGCTTTTCCGGTCAATACTTCTCTTCTTCCTAACAAAGAAAGCTCTCTACTAATGCGCGCAAGTCGGTAATCTGCAATTACCTCTTGTCTAAAATCTTCAAAAGTTACCTCGGTATTGGTGGTCGATTTGGCTGTTTCCATTCGTTATTTTTGATGAGTAATTCTCCCTATGGGACTGCCACAAAGATAGAAAAAAACGAAAGATTCGACAATAGGAATTTATGGTGAACAGAGAGAGTAAATTTTTGGTTTTGGATTTTTATTTTTTCCGTACTTTTACACCATGGAATTCAACACTACAAAACTTGGTATTTTGGGCGGAGGACAACTCGGCAGAATGTTTATTCAATCCGCAATTAGTTACGGCACACCCATCGCTATTTTAGACCCAAACCTTCATTGTCCGGCAGCTAATTTGTGTGATTCTTTTACTCAAGGCAGTTTCCAGGACTACGATGCGGTGTTTGAGTTTGGGTCGGGATTGGATGTGTTGACTATCGAAATAGAAAATGTAAATACCGAGGCTCTCTATCAACTCGAAAGAGAAGGTGTAAAAGTATTTCCACAGCCTCGTGTAATCGAACTCATAAAAGACAAAGGAATTCAGAAACAATTCTATGTAGACAACGCTATCCCGACTTCTGAGTTTGTCTTGTGCGATTCGCTAGAAGAAGTGATCCAAAAAGCTAGTTTTCCTATCGTTCAAAAAATGCGAAAAGGAGGATATGACGGCAAAGGGGTTCAGATATTATCTTCGCCATCCGATTTGGAAGAGGCATTTGATGTGCCTTCGTTGCTAGAAAAAAAGGTGGATTTTGTGAAAGAAATTTCGGTGATTGTAGCCCGAAATGAAGCGGGCGAAATTCGCTCTTATCCTACTTGTGAGCAGGAGTTTAATCCGGAGGCAAATCTAGTAGAGTTTTTGTTTTCGCCTGCCAAAATAAGTCCTGAAACCGAAAAATCTGCTCAAGAAATTGCTCACACTATTATCCAAAAACTCGGGATGGTTGGTGTCTTGGCAGTAGAATTTTTTGTGCTGGAAGATGGTTCTGTATTGGTAAATGAAATGGCGCCAAGAACACACAACAGTGGACACCACACGATGGAGTGCAACTACACTTCGCAGTTTGAGCAGCACTACCGAGCCGTTATGAATTTTCCGTTGGGAAGTACCGCAATCACTACCCCTGGGGTGATGATAAACTTGCTGGGCGACAAAAATCATGTAGGCACTCCTGTGTACCAAGGAATGGAAAAAGTCATGGCTCAAGAAGGGGTTTATGTTCACTTATACGGAAAAACCGAAACCAAACCCTTCCGAAAAATGGGGCACATTACGGTGGTAGACTCTGAGTTGGATAGAGCTATTGAGCAAGCTAGGAAAGTGGCTCAAGAAGTGAAGGTGGTGAGTTAGCCGTTGTTCTCCTTCTATTGTCTTTCATTTTGTTTCTTCAAACTCATAATCGTTTCCAGTAATTGCTCGTTGGTTACTTCGTCAGGCTCTAAGTCTTCCACATTTATAGCCGCTCTAAACTCCCACAATTCAATAATTTCGTGAAGCGAAACTGTATAAGGATCGTAAAACTTGTTATCAGAATGTAGCACAATGGATTTGATTCCTTGGTGGACTCTTTTGTACACAATTCCGTCATCCTTGGTGAGCACCACATATGTTTTGCCGTTTTTTACTTGGGTAAGGTGCTCTACATACTCTCCTATTACATACGAGCCATCTTTTACGTTAGGAGTCATGCTGTCACCCAAAATAGGAAAAGCCCTATACTTGCCAGCTCCTAAAAAAGGCAAAGAAATTGTTTTGAGCGACTGAATAAACTCTGGGTCTCCATATCCCAATGCATAACCAGCCTGTGCCGATTTTGGGATTAACTCTATCGGTTGTTTGTCTTTTTTGGAAGTCATTACCGGAAACAGCATCCGATTATTTAGTTTCAGTAAATCTTCTGGATTTGTTTTTCTTAAATCTATTTGAAGCAAAATATCAATCGTAATCGTGTAATAATTCGAAAGCTTAATCAGTGTATTATGAGGGGGCTCAGACCTTGCCTCTTCATATTTTTGATAAGCTCCTCGTGTAATAGATAATACGTCTGCAATCGCTTGCTGACTCTTTCCTTTCTTACCTCTCAAATATTTTAAATTTTCGCTTAGTACTGACATAATGATATAATTTGTATCAAATTTAATTAAACTTTTTGATATAATTATTCGTTATTTTGAAAAAGTGATTTAGGAGGGTTTGTGATGCTCGTTTTAGAGAGAAAAGAATAGACAAAAAAGAAAATAGAGAGATGAAAAATAGCACGTCAAACAATCCCGAATCCTGAGGGTTTCGATTTTCAATCGGGATGGGTGTGAAAGAATTAAACAAAATAAAAGTGAACAAACGCTCAATATTACATATGGATTTAGATACTTTTTATGTATCGGTAGAGAGGCTCCTTGATAGCAGGCTCAATAATGTTCCTGTGCTTTTGGGTGGCACTAGTGATCGCGGTGTTGTGGCCTCTTGTAGTTATGAAGCCAGAAGTTTTGGCGTACACTCCGGAATGCCTATGCGAATGGCAAAGGCTCTTTGTCCAGAGGCGGCAATTATTCGAGGAAACACGGCTACTTACACCAAGTACTCTAAGTTGGTTACCGATATTGTAAAGGAAAGAGTTCCCGTGCTGGAGAAAACAAGTATCGATGAGTTTTTTGCAGACCTATCGGGAATGGATAAGTTTTATGGATGCTACCAACACGCCAGCGAATTGCGCCAGCTCATCACCAAAGAGACCGGATTGCCCATTTCTTTTGGTTTATCTATCAATAAAACAGTGAGCAAAGTAGCCACAGGCGAGGCCAAACCCAACAACCAAATACGAATTGACTCTGGAAATGAAAAACCCTTTTTGGCTCCGCTTTCAGTAAAAAAAATACCTATGGTAGGAAATAAAACTTACCAGTCATTGCGAAATCTTGGGGTTAAAAAGATAGGAACTATCCAAGAAATGGAGATCGATATGATGCGTTCTGTTTTTGGAAAAAACGGTGAAACCATCTGGAAAAAAGCAAACGGAATAGATAATTCCCCTATCATTCCATTTACCGAGCGAAAATCTATCTCAACAGAACGTACTTTTGACCGAGATACAATTGATATCCACAAACTCACGGGTATTCTCTCTGCTATGGCAGAAAACTTGGCTTTTCAGCTGAGAAGAGGAGGAAAAGTTGCCTCAGTAATTACGGTAAAAATTAGGTATTCGGATTTTAACACCTATACCAAACAAGTGAAAATCCCTTATACTTCTGCCGATCATATTTTGATTCCCAAGGTGCTCGACATTTTTAAACAACTCTACGGAAGGAGACTGTTGGTGAGGCTGATAGGAATACGATACAGCGGATTGGTATCGGGGAGTTATCAAATTAATTTATTTGACGATTCGGTGACTCAAATTAATTTATACAAAGCCATGGATAAAATTCGCCTTAGGTATGGCGAAAGAAGCATTATGAGAGCGGCTGCAATGGAAGCAAAAACCATTGGCCGCTTCCATAATCCTTTTAATGGCGAACCACCAGAGTTGCTGGCGCATAGGAAATCGTAGGGGTTTTAGGAAATGACTTACGACATACGACTTGTGATGCTCGTTTTAGAGAGGAAAGAAAATAGAGCTATGAATAAAAAGACTTACGACCACTATCACTTTAGGATTTATGATGTAAGAGCAATGAAGAAGGATGCTTTGGAAAGAAATGAAAAAACAATCTGAAGCCTGAGTTCGACCGAAGGAAGAGTATCGAAGGCCGACGATAGAAAGTTGACTTACAACTTGATTTTTTTTGCTTCTTTTTTTGTTTCAAGACAAAAAGAAGAAGACAACTTCATTAACTATTAAAAATCCCTATCAGAACCGAGTAAACAATGTACCTCAACTGCCACACATATTACAGCTTGCGCTACGGAACTTTTTCAGAAAAAACATTGCTGGAAATGGCGAAAGAGTATGGATTAAATACGTTGGTTTTGGCGGATATCAACAATACTTCTGGGTGTCTTAATTTCATTAGGCTTGCGCCAGAATATGGTGTAAAACCAGTTGTGGGAATTGATTTTAGAAACGGGAACGAACCTTGTTTTGTGGGAATTGCTAAAAACAACCAAGGCTGGCTAGAGCTCAACAATTACCTTTCTTATTATTTACATCAAAAAGAAACCATTCCCAAAAGGGCCAAAGCCTTTGAAAATTCCTTTGTGATTTATCCATTTCGGATAGCTGGTGAACTTGAAATTGACTCGCTTCTTCCCAATGAATTTATTGGTGTGGCGGCTCACGAAATTCCTCAACTCAGGATGTCGTGGTTGCTGAAATACCGAGAAAAACTAGTGGTTTTGCAAACGGTTACTTTCCGTAATAAACGAGATTTTAACGCCCATAGATTGCTGCGAGCTATTGACAACAATACGTTGCTAAGCAAATTACCCAAAACCGAAGAAGCCCATCCCGAAGAAAAAATGATACCGATGGAGGAATTGACAAACGTATTTTCGGAATTCCCGCTTTTAATACAAAATACCCAGCAAATTTTGGACAGCTGTTACATTCATTTTGATTTTAGTGCGGATAGAAAGCCTCAAAACCAAAGTGTGTATACCAAAAGTCGCGAAGAAGACATTGCATTGTTGCGTAAATTAACGTTTGACGGATTGCCGTATCGGTATGGAAATGAGGTAACTACTCAAATAACTGAACGAATAGAAAAAGAGCTCGATTTAATTATAAAACAGGATTACGTTTCGTATTTTTTGATAAACTGGGACATCATTAGCTACGCCAAGCGAAAAGGATATTTTCACATCGGGCGAGGAAGTGGAGCCAACAGTATTGTAGCTTATTTACTAGGAATTACCGATGTAGATCCTATTGAATTGGATTTGTATTTTGAGCGGTTTATCAATCTTTACCGAAAAAATCCGCCCGATTTCGACATTGATTTTTCTTGGCGCGATCGACAAGATGTAACGCGTTATATTTTTGAAAGGTTCTATCACGTGTCACTGTTGGCTACTTACAATTGCTTTCAGTATAAAGGGACAGTGCGCGAACTAGGCAAAGTTTTTGGCTTGCCCAAAGAGGAAATTGACAAATTGAGTAGCGGAAAGTTCTTAGAAAATCGATTGGATGAACTCGCTTTGTTAGTTCTGAAATATGGAAAATTAATCCAAGGATTTCCCAATCATTTGGGGATTCACGCTGGCGGAATTTTAATTTCTAATTCGCCTCTTCATTCGTTTTCGGCAACTAACCTACCTCCCAAGGGATTTCCTACAGTACAGTTTGATATGGTAATTGCCGAAGATGTGGGCTTATACAAATTTGATATCCTGGGGCAAAGAGGGTTGGCCAAGATAAAAGAAGCCGTGCAAATCATTAAAGAAAATCAGCCTGAACGAGCCAATTTTGACATTCACGATGTAAAGAGTTTTAAAAAAGACCCAAAAATTAATGCCTTGATTGCCGAAGCAAAATGCCTAGGTTGTTTTTATGTAGAATCGCCCGCCATGCGAATGTTACTGAAAAAATTGCGAGTAGATACTTACTTGGGATTGGTAGCAGCAAGCTCCATTATTCGTCCTGGTGTGTCGCAAAGTGGAATGATGCGCGAGTATATTTTACGCCATCGCTATCCCGAGCGAGTAGAAAAAGAGGCACACCCCATCATGCTGAAAATTATGCCCGAAACTTATGGAGTAATGGTGTATCAAGAAGATGTGATAAAAGTGGCTCACCTTTTTGCAGGGTTATCATTGGGCGAGGCCGATGTGCTAAGAAGAGGAATGAGCGGGAAATTCAGATCGAGAGGAGAATTTGAACAGGTGAAACAAAAATTTATTGATAATTGCCGTTCCAGAGGCTACAAAGATGAAATAACTTTTGAAATTTGGAGACAAACGGAAAGTTTTGCAGGCTATGCTTTTGCCAAAGGGCACTCAGCCAGTTATGCGGTAGAAAGCTACCAAAGCTTGTTTCTTAAAACCTATTTTCCGCTTGAATATATGGTGGCAGTGATTAATAATGGCGGTGGTTTTTACCGAAAAGAAAGCTACCTCCACGAGATAAAAATGCTGGGCGGTACGGTGAATCCTCCGCACATTAATTACAGCCGAGGCGAAAGCGTATTGAAGGGTAAAAATATCTATTTGGGATTTGCAAGTATTCATGAGCTTTCAGAAAATACAATCAGAGAAATTTTAGTGAGCAGGCAAAACAAAGAATTTAAAGGTTTGAGCGATTTCATGGAGCGAACAGCTGTAAGCGTTTCTCAAGCCGAATTGCTTGTGCGAGCCGGTTGTTTTAATGAGTTTGATACCAACAAAAGGAGTTTGTTATGGAAACTAAAACTCAATTATTCGCCCGAACTGGTAGTGAAAGAACAGCCTAAGCTTTTTGAATTTAATCATGGAAAACACTTTGAAATTCCTTCGTTGGATTTTGATCGAGAAGAAGTAGCCTTTGACCAATTAGAGCTATTTGGATTTACACTTGGCAACCCATTTGAGCTGATGAAAGAAAAGATAGAAAAGGGATTGTGCGCCAACGAAATGAAATACCACATCAATCGAAAAATAGAGATTTATGGTTATTTGGTAACGGTAAAAAACACCAAAACAGTCACTAAAAAACGGATGCAATTTGGCACCTTTCTGGATTATGAAGGCGAATTTATAGACACCGTTCATTTCCCCAATACAGTAGAAAAGTTTTTGTTTAGAGGAAAAGGCGTGTACAAACTCTACGGAAAGGTAACCGAAGAGTTTGATTTCCTTACCCTAGAAGTTCACCACATGGAAAAAATGGATTGGGTAGTAGATCCAAGGTATGCGGAGTGATTATTGTTTGATGATTTTAACCGTTTTTCGATCGTTTTCTCCTACAATACTCAAAAAATAAACCCCGGTATCGCCCTCCAAATCAATCTCGTATTGCGACACATTTTGTGGGGTAATTTCTTTTACTAATCTTCCGTTTAGGTCGGTGAGGAAGATTCGGTTTAGTTGGGTTTGTTTTCCAAGGTCTAGCGTGAAGTTTCCGTTAGTTGGGTTGGGGAATAAAGAAATGTCTATGTTTTCTTGCTTTTCTTCCTCTATCGAAACCGTAATTTCGGCTTGTTGGATTGCCGCAGTAGCAGTCACTTTACCATGTCCCCATACTGGACTTCCGTTGGTCGGAATTGTTCCGGTGCGCACATCTTCTCTGGCAGTATTCCTCAGAATATCTCGTATTTGCCTAGGCTCCAAAGTGGGACTCGCTTCCAATAGTAAAGCAACCACCCCTGCGGTAGCGGGTGACGCCATACTTGTGCCCGAAAAAGCAGCAAAATCATAGGTTCTTCCGTTGTGGGTAGTGGTAGTAACGGTGGTGTAACTTCTTGTTGTGTATGAATTAATAGAAGAAATTACATTCATCCCCGGAGCAGATACATCGGGTTTCATTCGCTCATCGTAGGTAGGTCCTCGGCTAGAAAACACAGCGATATTTCCCGGAAATACTTGTCCTGTGATGGCTACATTTTGGGATTGATGAGCTGCTACCGTAATGGCGCTTTCGGTGCAAGCTGGCTCGCCCAATCCATACAAATTGTCTCCTGCGACACCGTCATTTCGATAGGCATAAAAATCTAAGCCCCAGTTTCCTACTCCATTGCTCAGTTCTACCACATTCCAATAGTGAACCGTGCCCGAAGAGGCATAAGAATGCAGCACAACTCGTAGGCTGGTATTTGTGTTTTGTACTCTTAGTCTTTGGTGCGGTCGGTTGTTGTTGGGATGAGCCGAATCGATTGCATAATTGTAAAAAACTGTATCGGTCCCCACCAATAAATAATCGGAATGATATCCGTTGTCGTTGTTTGTGCCGTAATACCTAGAGCTTGCCACCAATTGATTGGCCGAATTGTACACTTCTACTCTGGAATAAAAGGGATTGGCTGGCTGGCCCCACATAGAAATGCATTGTCCCCACATCGAGGGATGAGCCGAATAGGGATAAAATCCTATTCTTGTTCGGATGCTGTCGGTCGAAAATGTTTTTTTGATGTGAAAATCGGCATCGCCATTGTTTCCTCCCGAAGTCACAAAAGTCACTCCTTGAATACTGAGCGAATCTATGGCTTGACTTACCAGAGAGGTGCCATCCATGGTTCCGAGGTAGTACAATCCCCAACTCATGTTTATAACGAGTCTTTTGTTGTCGTTGTCGGCAATGTTTTTCATCCACACAAATGCATCGATGGCAGCTCCAGCATCGAGCCTGATGGAATTGAAAAGATACTCCGACTCAAAAGCAACTCCACGGTGTATGGTTCCTCCTCCGCTTCCTGCGGCTGTTCCCGCTACGTGATTTCCGTGGGTGGCATAGCCGTAATAATCTCCTGCGGTATCCGAATTGGCATTGTCCAATTCTGTTGGTGTTACATATTCTACGCCATAGCCAAATCCTGCTGGTTGGTTTCCTGCGTGCTTAAAATGATCCCAGGCTGCTCGGATTCTTGAGGTTGTGAGACTTGTGTCCATAAACATTGGGTGGTCGTAATCAAATCCCCAATCTGTGATTCCTATCAATACATTTTTGCCTGTGTAACCAGCTGACAGTCCATACCCCAACCAAACACTGTCGGCTCGCACATCGGCAGTCATTTTGTGATTGTGAGGCAGGATTCGCTCGGCAACATTGAGTTGGGTTATGTTTTCAAAACTCTGTATATTGGGCAAGTTTTGAAGAGGGATTTTTAGGGTAATTACATCGGCTACTCTACTTCCTACGAATGCTTGGTCGAGTACATCGGCTGGGGTAAAATGGCTGTTTACTTTGGCTATCGTAGACAAGCACAGCACGCCATTTACTTGATAAATTGGCAGGAGCGGATTGTCTGATTTTATTGCAAGATGGGTCTTGGTTTTGGATTGAGAGATGAGGCGATTAATTTGATGTTGAGATTCGCTATTGATTCTGATTTGGGAATAAGAACTAAGCGACAAAACGACAACAAAAAGTGTAAATATGGATTTCATGAGGGTGATTTTGGAGGTGTAATTTACGACAATCGTAGTAAATATAGAAAATTGATGGGGATGTTTTTTGGGGTTATTTGGAATTGGTTTGTGGCGATTTTTCCACTTTGGGAAAGTGAATGGAAATGGAATATTCCGAGATTCTTGGGGAGTAATTTTGGTGGATGATTGACATTTTTGTTACCTTTAAATCTTACGAATTTTGGAGTAAAAAATCACAAATGACTTAGTAAAACAGATTATGAAATACCACAGAATAAACAAAGATCTCTTCATTCACCAACGTGCAGAATTTACCAAGCACATGAAGCCCAGCTCGATAGCTATTTTTAATAGCAACGATATTTTTTCGACCTCGGCCGATAGTACATTGCCTTTTGTGCAACACCGCGATATTTTGGCGCTTTCGGGGGTGGATCAAGAAGAAAGTGTGTTGGTTTTGTTTCCAGATGCGAGCCAAGAAAAACACCGAGAAATCTTGTTTTTGAAAGAAACTTCAGAGACGATAAAAATATGGGAAGGCGAAAAACTGACTAAAGAAACTGCCTATGAAACTTCGGGAATTAAGACAGTGTACTGGCTTCAGGATTTTCATAAAATACTGAAAACACTGGTGGCTGAGGCAGACAATATTTACATAAACAAAAATATGCACACACGTGCCAATACCGAAATGGAAACGAGGGAAGACCGTTTTGTGTCGTGGATGATGACCGAATATCCTGCTCATACTTACCTACAGTCAGCTCCTATTGTGCATCGAGTGCGTTCCATAAAACATCCGATAGAAATTGATTTGATGCAAACCGCTTGCAACATTACCGAAAAAGGATTTAGGAGGATTCTTCCGTTTATCAAACCTGGGGTGATGGAATACAACATTGAGGCAGAATTGATGCACGAGTTTTTGAACAACCGCTCCAAAGGGTTTTCGTATACTCCAATTATTGGTTCGGGATATAATGCATGCGTGCTGCACTACATCGAAAACAACGCAGAATGCAAAGATGGGGACGTGATTTTGATGGATTTTGGAGCAGAATATGCCAATTATGCCAGCGACATGACCAGGTCGGTGCCGGTAAATGGAAAGTTTACGGAAAGGCAAAAAGCCGTGTACAACGCGGTGCTTCTCGTAAAAAAAGAGTGTGAAAAACTCTTGTCGCCAGGCGTAAATTTACACGAATATCATGCGGAAGTTGGGAAACTGATGGAAGAGCAATTGTTGAAACTAAAACTGATTGACCAAACGGATATTAAGAATCAGAATCCAGATTGGCCAGCTTACAAAAAGTATTTTATGCACGGAACTTCTCATTTTATAGGGCTAGATACGCACGATGTGGGATTGTGGCACGAACCGATTCAGGCTGGAAACGTATTTACGATAGAGCCAGGAATCTACATCCCCGAAGAAAATCTGGGAATAAGACTGGAGGATGATTATGTCGTGCAAGAGTCTGGTGGATTGTTTAATCTTATGCAGAATATTCCGCTGGAAGTGGAGGAGATTGAAGAGCTGATGAACTCTTAATGAGATATTAGATTATAGAACTTAGATGTTAGACAAAAGAGCAAAGCACATTTTCACTTTGCTCTTTTTTTTCATATTTTGCTATTCTTACTTACCACATTAAGGAGTGATTGAGGGTGGTAATCGCAGATGAATAGCTTAAACTAGATTTTCAGTTCACAAAACTTAGATTTTAGATTTTAGATAATTGATTCTAGACAAAAGATGTTGGAGAAAAGTGGAAATTCGCTTTGCTCTTTTTTGTTTATCTTTAAAAAAGTCTAAGGTCTATTATCTAACATCAATAATCTAAAACAATGGCCCAACACAACGATACGGGGAAGGAAGGGGAAGAAATGGCGGTGCAGTTTTTGGTAAAAAAGGGCTACAGGATTGTTTCGCGTAATTTCAGGTACAAAAAATCGGAGATTGACATCATAGCCATAAAGGATAAAACAATCGCTTTTGTGGAGGTAAAAACACGTACCAATGCGTTTTTTCAAGAGCCAGAGTTGTCGGTTACGCGTAGTAAACAAAAAAAAATTACCTTGGGTGCCAATTACTATATTCAAAAAAATGACATTGACTTAGATATCCGTTTTGATATCATAGCGATAACGCTTTTTGGGAATACGATTAATCATATTGAGGATGCTTTTTATCAGTTGGTTTAGGAGGTTACTACATTTCAAAACTCAACAATTAACTGTCATTCCAAACTTGAGTTGGAATCTAAAGTTTTACATTTTTTCTTTTTCGTAAAAGAAGCAACCTCATGCTGAATTTATTTCAGCATCTCTAATCATTGAAATAGTAAAAAAATAAACTTGTACTAATCTTTGCTAGATCCTGAAATAAATTCAGGATGACTGATGAATAAGTACACTCTTAAACCTGCCTAGTGAAACACTAGATTCCCGCTCGGAGGCCGGAATGACAGATGGAAAATTCTCGATACAATTTCACTCTCACTACCGCTTCACCGTTCGAATATAATCACTCGAACTGACGGATGAAAAAGTCTGAATATCCGAGAATCAGAACATACGAAAATCTTACTTAAGTCCCTTCAACTTCTCTTCCAGGATAGCAATTTTTTGTTCGGCATCTTGTTGCTTGGCTCGTTCGTTGGCTACAACTTGCTCAGGTGCTCCAGCTACAAAACGCTCGTTGCTTAGCTTTTTCATAACCGTGTTCAAGAAACCTTTGGTGTAGTTTAGCTCTTCTTCTAGCTTAGCTTTTTCGGCTTCTACATCTATGGCATCGCCAAATGGCACAAAGTATTCGTTTCCTTTTACGATAAAAGAAAAAGAGTTTTCTCGCTTGTCTGTCACAAAATCAAAACGAGAAACATTCCCCATTTTCTGAATCACAGAATCAAAGGTGTTGGAGTAGTGTTCTCCTTTTTTTACCAAAAGCTCAATGGCGTTTTTTTGTGCCAAGTTGTTGTCTTTTCTGATGGTACGAATTCCCGAAATTACCTCTGCTGCTACCTCAAACTCGGAAAGTAAGTTTTCGTCTATTTGGGTTATTTCTGGCCATTTTTGGTAGTTTATGGTTTCTTTTTCGTCTTTTTGCAGTAATAAATGCCAAATTTCTTCTGAAACGAAAGGTGTAAATGGATGCATCACCACCAATACTTTTTCGAATAATTGTACCAATCTGTCGTAGGTTGTTTTATCTATCGGTTGTTGGTAGGCTGGTTTTACCATCTCGAGCAACCATCCACAAAAATCATCATACACCAATTTGTACGTGCTCATCAAGGCTTCCGAAATACGGAATTTGTCGTAAGATGTGTTGATGTCTTCAAGGGTTTTGGTCAGTTTATTTTCGAACCAGTCTAGCGCAATTTTGCTGGATTCTGGTTGGGCAATGTCGGCAACTTCCCACAATTGGGTCAGCTTAAAGGCATTCCAAATTTTGGTAGTAAAATTCCTTCCTGTCTCGCACAACGATTCATCAAAAGGCAAGTCGTTTCCAGCTGGCGAACTCAAGAGCATTCCTACTCGCACTCCATCGGCTCCGTACTGGTGAATGAGTCCAATTGGGTCGGGTGAGTTTCCAAGGGATTTACTCATCTTTCTTCCTTGCTTGTCCCGCACTATTCCGGTGTAATACACATTCTTGAAAGGCAATTCGCCTTTGTATTCGTAACCCGCTATTATCATACGTGCCACCCAGAAAAACATAATTTCTGGAGCCGTTACCAAATCATTGGTTGGGTAGTAATAATTAATTTCTTCGTTGTCAGGATTATTAATCCCATCAAACACACTGATTGGCCACAACCAGGAGCTAAACCAGGTATCCAACGCATCATTATCTTGTTTCAAATCGGCAATGGTCAATCCCGAATTTCCTGTTTTTTCTTGAGCTAAAGGCAATGCTTTTTCGATGGTTTCTGCGACTACAAAATCTTCCATTCCTTCGCCATAAAAGAACGCAGGGATTTGGTGTCCCCACCACAGCTGACGACTGATATTCCAATCTCTCACGTTCTCCATCCAGTTGCGGTAAGAGTTTTTGAACTTAGCTGGATGAAACTGAATAGTGTCGTTCATCACATTGTCCAGCGCTGGTTTTGCCAATTTTTCCATGCTCAAAAACCACTGAACCGAAATCTTTGGCTCAATCACGGCTTTTGTTCTTTCGCTTGTTCCTACTTTGTGAGTGTGCTTTTCTATTTTTACCAAAGAACCCATTTCTTTGAGCTCTTTTTCTATCTCTTCACGTACCACAAATCTGTCTTTCCCCTCGTAGTGCATCCCAAAAGAATTGAGGGTGGCATCGTCATTAAAAATATCGATAACCTCTAGCTTGTGAGTGTCTCCAATTAGCTTATCATTAGGATCGTGAGCTGGTGTAATTTTCAGGCATCCTGTTCCAAATTCTACATCTACGTATTCGTCTTCTATGATAGGAATGGCTCTTTCCACGATTGGTACAATCGCCTTTTTTCCTTTCAAATGAGCAAATCGTTCGTCATTTGGGTTGATACAAATGGCAGTATCTCCAAAAATAGTTTCGGGACGTGTGGTTGCTATCATCAACGAGTCGTCCGACCCTTCAATTTTATACTTTAAATAGTATAATTTTCCCTCTTCTTCTATGTGAACCACTTCTTCGTCAGACAAGGTAGTTTTGGCAGATGGATCCCAGTTTACCATTCGATATCCTCTGTAAATCAGACCTTTGTTATATAAATCCACAAACGTTCTGGTCACAGATTCCGATAAATCATCGTCCATCGTGAATTTTGTTCTGTCCCAATCGCAGGATGCTCCTAGTTTTTTGAGTTGATCCAAAATAATTCCTCCATGCTTGTGCGTCCATTCCCAGGCATGCACCAAAAACTCGTCACGAGTGAGGTCACTTTTGTTAATTCCTTCGTCTTTGAGCTTCGCCACCACTTTGGCTTCGGTAGCAATAGAAGCGTGATCGGTACCGGGAACCCAGCAGGCATTTTTTCCGAGCAAACGAGCTCTTCGCACCAATACATCCTGAATGGTGTTGTTGAGCATGTGCCCCATATGCAAAACTCCCGTTACGTTTGGCGGTGGAATCACAATGGTGTAAGCTTCTCTATCGTCTGGAGTAGAGTTGAAATGTTTGTTGGCAAGCCAATTGGCGTACCATTTATCTTCTACTTCTTGTGAATTATATGTTGCTGGAATTTCCATAGTATTTCGATGTTTTAGGGTACAAAATTAAGGAAATTATTGGGTTTGTTCTCTCTGTTTTTGGATTAATAAAGCAGTGGTCGTTACAAACTCTTGTGCTGAGTCAACTCAAAGTATTATTTGGAAACTAAAGTTCTGGGGTTTTGGTTTCACACTTGCCTTTATCAACAATAAATTCTGAGTAAAACGGTAGATTCCGAATCGAATTCAGGAGGACGGAAGAAGACTAATTATGTCCAAAAAAAATGACTGCTCAAAAAAGCAGTCATTTACTATCATTCAATGCTAAAGGTATTACAATCCAAAAGCAGCTTTTACTTTGTCTACGTAATCCAATTTTTCCCAAGTAAAAGTTTCTACTTCTTGGCTTACTGTTTCTCCATTTGGAGAGGTAAAGGTTACTGTTTTTACTTTTGGAGTTCTTCCCATGTGTCCGTAAGCAGCTGTTTCGGAGTAGATAGGAGTTCTTAATTTCAATCTTTGTTCGATAAAATAAGGCCTCATGTCAAACAATTCTTCTACTTTTTTAGAGATTTCTCCGTCTGTCATATTTATATTGGAAGTTCCGTAGGTTTCTACGTTGATACTGGTTGGTTTTGCCACTCCAATAGCGTACGAAACCTGCACCAATACTTCTTTGCACAATCCTGCAGCTACCAAGTTTTTGGCGATATGACGAGTAGCGTAAGCTCCCGATCTATCTACCTTTGATGGGTCTTTACCGGAAAATGCTCCACCTCCGTGGGCTCCTTTTCCACCGTAAGTATCTACGATTATTTTTCTTCCAGTAAGTCCTGTATCTCCGTGAGGTCCTCCTATTACGAAAGTTCCCGTAGGATTGATGTGGTAAGTAATATCGTCTGTGAACAATGCTTGGATGTTGGCTGGCAACTTAGCTTTCACTCTCGGAATCAAAATATTTATGATGTCAGATTTGATCTTAGCCAACATCTTGTGATCGTCTTCTTTTTTGTTTCCTGTTTTGATAAAATCATCGTGCTGAGTAGAAACCACTATCGCGTCTATTCTTTGTGGTACATTGTCATCCGAATATTCTATTGTCACCTGCGACTTTGCGTCTGGTCTTAGGTAATCGATGTCTTTGTTTTCTCTTCTCAATTCTGCCAATTCTTTCAACAATCTGTGCGACAGTTCAAGTGCCAGTGGCATGTAATTGTCGGTTTCGTCTGTTGCATACCCAAACATCATTCCTTGGTCTCCAGCACCTTGCTCTTCTTTGTTGGCTTTGTCTACTCCTTGGTTTATGTCTTGCGACTGCTCGTGAATTGCCGAAAACACTCCACAAGAGCTTCCTTCAAACATGTAGTCACTTTTGGTGTATCCTATTTTGTTGATTACATCTCGTGCTATTTTTTGCACATCGAGGTAAGTCTGAGATTTTACTTCTCCAGCCAGCACCACTTGCCCTGTTGTTACCAGTGTTTCGCAAGCCACTTTTGAATCTTTATCAAAGGCTAAAAAATTATCAATCAATGCATCTGAAATTTGGTCAGCTACCTTGTCTGGATGTCCTTCGGATACCGATTCGGAAGTAAATAAATATGACATAGTTTTAGTTGATTTTAATAGTAATTAACGAAAATATCATTTTCCTAAGTATTTAGCAATATTATGTGTGTTTTTGGTTGTTTTTTATTTTGAACTGATGGGGTTCTGTCATGCTGAGTTTAGTTCTGCATCTCGTTTCAATGAAATGTTACCGCAACTTTTAATACTGCGAAATATTCTTTGTGAGATCCTGAATCAAGTTCAGGATGACTGATGAAAATTTACTTCTTCAATTTAGCGTACAAATCCCAAAGCACAACACCTGCCGACACAGAGATATTTAAAGAGTGTTTGGTGCCAATTTGAGGGATTTCAATAACACCATTGCACAGGTCAATCGCCTCTTGCTGTACTCCTTGTACTTCGTTTCCGAAAATTACTGCGGTTTTTACCTTCTTTTTGGGATAAAACTCATCCAGCATTACGGAATTGGAGGATTGTTCGATAGCGTATACCTTAGTTGTGTTTTGTTTCAATTCTTGAATTAATTCTTTAATGTCTTCGCGGTGTTCCCAATCTACTGATTTGGTTGCTCCCAAAGCTGTTTTTGCAATATCTTTATTGGGAGGAGTTGCTGTGTATCCACACAGGTAGATTTTTTCAATCCGAAAAGCATCTCCCGTTCTAAAAACTGAACCAATATTATTTAAACTTCTAATGTTGTCTAACAAGACAATGATGGGAGTTTTTTCTTCCGATTTAAATTCCTCTATCGTTAATCTTTCGAGTTCGCTATTTAACGTTTTTTTGTTCATTTTTTTTATTGGTTACAGGTGGTTGGTTTTTATTATAAAAATCAATTTACTTAGCCCGTCAGCCTTCGATACTGGAGGTTCGCTCGAACTAAGGCTTCAGAATTGTGCTTCTTACTTCAAACTTGCTATCATTGCCCCGGCTTTTAATAAAGTCTCCTGGTACTCATCTTCTGCATTTGCTTTATTTGTAATGGCTCCACCTACCATAAACGACAAATACTTCGTTTTTTCATTGTACAACAAAGATCGGATTACTACATTAAAATCAAAATCTTGATTGGGTTTAAAATAGCCAATTGCTCCAGAGTACACTCCTCTCTTGGTTGTTTCTAATTCTTCAATTATTTTCATGGCTTCCACTTTGGGTGCTCCAGTCATCGATCCCATTGGAAAAGTAGTTCGTAGCACCTCAACGGGGTGGGTTGTTTTGTCAATTTCGGAGGTTACAGTGGAAATCATCTGATGGACCGTTTCAAAAGAATATACTTTGCATAACTCTTTTACTTTTACCGAAGCTCTTTTTGCAGTTTTGGATAAATCATTTCTTACCAAATCCACTATCATAATATTCTCGCTTCTCTCTTTTTCATTTTGCGAAAGCTCCAGTTTTATCTGTTCGTCTTCTTCCTTAGTTTTCCCTCTTTTAGCCGTTCCTTTTATGGGTTGGGTAATTATTTTATCTCCTTCTTTTTTGATGTATCGCTCAGGGCTTCCACACAAGATGTACTTCTCACTGTTTTTATAAAAAGTAGAAAACGGAGCATTAGTTAACTCATTTAATTTGTTGTAAGTCTCAAAAGGGTTTATCTCCGCATTTTCGGCAAAAAACTCATGGCAAAAATTCATTTCATAAATATCGCCCTGCTGAATATGTTCTTTTATGGCTTCAAATCTTTGGGCATAATTATCTTTGCTCATTCTTTGAGAAAAAGTAATTTTTCGGCTTTTTTTACTTGTTTTTGGATTTTTTAACCCTAAAAACGATAAAAACTGCTCTTTTTCTTCCGTTTTATGAAAATGTAGTTTAGTGAAATCAGGGGATAATTCGCACACAATTTCGGGCACAAAAAAGTGAGTGGGTTCAAACTCCAACTTATCTTTGTTTTTAGAGGATAAAGAGGGTTCTACTTCGTTTTTTAAGTCATATCCTAAATAACCAAACACCCAGTCTTGGTGTTCGTCTACAAATTGTTTTAATCTATCAAAAACTTGATTTTCTTTGGGTTGAAATTCAGCTTTTTTTCCCAACGCCACATACGAAATAGATTTATCGTTATTGGAATTGAGAAATACCACTTGCTCATAATTTTCCGAGATACTTTCTATTTCAGTTAAGGTAAGAGTATGGGTAAGGATTTCTGTTGTTCTCAAATTGCTAGAAAAAGAAGGTTAAAAATTGTTTCTCAAAGTTACATAAACCATTCCTCTTACTCTTCAATCGTCATCCTGAATTTATTTCTTGAACTACAAGAGAATATTTCAAGAAATAGTTCAATGGTTAAGATTCCGGCTCAGAGGCCGGAATGACTCTGAATAAATTTGGGGTTAACGCTTATCAATCTCTAGCACCACCGCCATGATATTCTTTCCTTGAGTATCGGCATTGGCATTTATCGTTTCTCGGTTGGAGTTAAATTGCACATTTGGAATTTGCTGTGATTGAACAGCTCTTTGCACTTTTTCAGCATAAGTAGCTCCAGAAGCTTTATTTATCAAGGTATTTAATTGGGTATAATCAATTGGTTTTTTGGACACTACTATCGCCATGTAATCTTTGTTTCCTACATCATCTGCCACGAGCGAATGATCGTTTGGAAACAATCGAGTTCCTGTAATTCCGCAATAGGGAGAATGTTTCTCTGTATAAGGAAATAGTGTGTAGCTACTTCCGTCTGTTTCTTGCCCAAATACATAGGTGTAACACTCAATAGAATTGGTAGATTCGATTTTAAACTGCGTTCCAATCGTCATGGGTTGCATGGTTTTACAAGTAATTCCACTCACAAACTCAAAAGGAATGTTTTGGCCTGTGGCATTGTTTACCAATCCAAATTTCATTTCCAGTTTATTTGGATCAAACTTGGCGTCCTTGGCTTTTCCCTTTGGGTACAATCCGTAGGCTTCTTTGGTAAAATAATCGAAATCTTTGTAGCTCACCCAGCAAACTCCCTTATTTCCCCAGCTTGGTCCCCAAGAATTCATAATTTGAAAAGCTACCCCTTCTTGTAATCGTCATGGCTAATTACGCACATCGCATGGCCTCCAAATCCTCTTTGGTTGTAATCGCTGTTTGTGGGTCTCCATACATCTTTGCCTTGCATTTGCTGCATAAAAGTTCCTCACACCATCATTCCAATTACGACTGGCCAGCCTTGAACTAGGTTGTGTTTGATTGCAAGTAAATCTGTTTTATGTTTGTTGCCGTTTTTGGTCAATCGGTTATGCCCTTTAATTTTGTATTGCGAAGCTTCCGTTCTTTCATAGTTATCTGGTATTTTATCGCAACTTCTTTCGTTGTAGGGAAACTGAGAATAAGGCAATCCACCTAAGTTGCTCATGTTTTTCATGGCTTCACTAATGTAAGTTCCTTGGCATCCGGGTAGGGCTATTTGGTTGTATAAAAACGAAGGAGAAAAAATTACTTGATTGGGGTTTTTTCCGGTAGCTCGAGATTCCAAAATAGTTCGAGCGGCATACGAGCTCGCCCAGCCAACACAAGAACCTTGACTTCCTTGATTCCTTGATTTTGGCGCGTATTCCAATAACGATACTTTGTTTGGTAGTGGATTTTTTCGGTTGTTCGCCAAGGAGGCAAAAATCTCAGTATTTACATATTTTTCTTCGTCATATGTGCTTCCCAACGAATACTCAGTATCGGAATCCATATCGGGAGCAACCACCACTTGGTTTTGGTTATCATCTCCGCCCAAAAACTTATCTAGTCCGCCCGAAAAATAAAGAATTCCACCTATCACGACCACGCCAATCCCATGTTTTGCGTTCTTCTTAAATAGATTGAGTAAAACAGGCAAAAATGCTATCAGGTTTCCCCTTCCTCCGCTTGTGTTGTTGGGTCTGTTTGGTGAATTGCTGCTTCGGGTGTTTTTGTCTTTGATTATTCTTATTGGCATAAGTTAGAGTAACAGTTAGATGTACAAGTATACTAAATTTTAACTTTCACTCTTGCTTCCTGCAAGGTTCGATTTTTATCAAATTGGAGAATACCCCTTTATTTTGTTGTCCGTTCGGTTTCCGTGCTTGTATTCCATTTGTTTTACTACCGTCCCGTTTTGATCGTAAATAATGGTTTTACCATGTTTTACATTCTTTTTATAATTCACTTCACTCATTAATCTTCCGCTACGATCATAGGACTTAAAAGTTCCGTGAAGCAGACCTTTCTTGTATTTCATTTGTGTAGAAATCAATTCTCCACCTGGAAAATAAAACGTCCATTTTCCATGTTTTTTACCATTTTTAAAATTCTCTGTGCTCACCAACGAGCCATCAACTTCGCTCATCACATTCCATTTTCCGTGTTTTACGCTTTTTTCTATGGTTTCTTCTATTTTAAGTTTTTTTCTTTTAACCTCAATCACTTTGTACTTTCCTTCTTCTTTTTTAATTCCATTGGCGTGCCAATACGTCCAGTTACCTGTCTTGTAATTATTGTCCCAACTGCCTTCATATCTTTTGTTCTTATTTGGATACCATCCTTGCCACTCACCATGAAACACCCCGTTTTTGTATGTTCCTGCGTCCTTTTTCTCTCCACTTTCATACCAAGATTCCCAAAACCCATTTTCCTTTCCATTGGTGAAGTTTCCTTTGTGAAGCATTTTTTTGTTCTCAAACCACACCGTCCATTCTCCATTTTTTTCATCGTTTTTGTAGGTTCCCTCTTTATGTTTTCTTCCATTTTTGTAGAAAAACTCCCATTTCCCCGTTTTTTTTCCTTCCAGAAAACTTCCATTGTTTCGTACCTTTCCTGAAGGATAATAATAAATCCAATTTCCCGATTGTTGGTCTTTCACAAATTGACCTTCCATGTCTTTTCCTCCCTGCTTATCAAACCATTTCCAATCTCCTTCTTTTTTGTTGTTTAAAAACTCACCCGAAATATTTACCCTACCGTTTTCAAAATACTTGGTATATTTTCCTGTCAAGCTATCTTGTACAAATTGTTTTTCGGTGCGTATTTGGTTCTCCAATAAAAAATAGATTGTCCACTTCCCTTGTTTTTTCCCTTCCTTGTACATTCCCAATGTCAATGGATTTCCCGAAGCTTTTAATTGTTTCATTTCGCCCTCGAGCAAGCTATCTCGATAATTGAACTCCTCTTTTATCTTTCCGCTTTCGTAAAACGAAATTTTCTTTCCGTTTCCATTTTTGATTGTTTGTGTTTTGTTTTTGTCCCAAAAAGACCCCACTCTTTCTCTTCCAAGAGAATCATATCGGGCAATCATTCGTAAGCTGGAATCAACGTACCAATATTCCCAAACTCCTGTTTTTATTCCTTTGTCATACTGTCCTTTTTCGGCAATTCTACCATTTTCAAAATAAGAAGTGTAAGTGCTATCTTTTTCTCCTAGGTAAAAAAAACTTTCAATCATTTTTTTTCCGGAAGGATAGAACTGAGTTGATTCGTTCACATAAACGCCTTGGTTGAAATACGAAATTTCTTGAATGTTTCCGTTCTTGTGATAAAACTTCCACTCCCCCTCTTTGGCACCAAAATAACTCAAATACGGATTGTTGTTTACATATCCTATGCTGCGCAATTTAGTTCTTCCTTTGTCCCAATAAGTTTTCTCTAATTCGTAAGGAACGACCTTCTGCGAAAAACTTTGTGTTCCTACAATCAATAATAACAAGCATACGATTACTCTCATTCGATTAGTTTTTGGTGGTGTAATAAATACAAACATACCAAAAGATACGAAAGTCTCTACCTACTTGTTTTGCGGGTTATTGAAAGTTGTTTGTTTATAACGAAATTCATGACCGCAGATAATCTTTGTCTTAATTTTGTGGTAAAAGGGAAAAATCGTTTCTTTCCGTGTCAAATAAAATGAATGTCGAAACAACAATTTCTGAGTTAAATCGTAAGTTTGACAGTGAGATTTTTTTGGAAATATATCTTTTTTGTGTTCTTTCTGTTGTCGGTGTTTTTCTCCACGGCTCAGCGGGTAGATAAAATAATTCTTGTTGATACTTCCTTTGTGCAATTAGACAGCCTCTCAATCGTACCAGAATCTTTTAGAGTCTATCGCGGAGACATACCAGTAGATGATTCTTTGTATACCCTTAACTGGGATGAATCTTCCTTGACTTGGTATGGACAAACCCCTCAGAAAGTAAGGGTCGTGTACAATCTATTTGCTCTGAATTTTGCCAAGAAATACTACAAAAAAGATACGAGCTTGATTCAGCCGATATTTTCCTACACAAATCCGTTTAGAAGTAACAACCCTGGCGCCCAAGAACTGGAGTTGTTTGGGGGAGATAACCTCACTAAGTCGGGGAGTATATCGAGAGGTATTTCTTTGGGAAATGCCCAAGACTTGGGAGTGAATTCAAATTTTAATCTACAATTATCGGGAAAAATTGGAGAAGGAGTTTCTGTCCTTGCTTCGGTTACTGATGAAAACATTCCCATTCAACCTGACGGAAATACTCAACAGTTACAAGATTTTGACAATGTATTCATTCAACTTACGGACGATAAATGGAAACTTATTGCGGGTGATTATTCGATAGAAAGATTTGATTCTCATTACATGCGATATCGCAAAAAATCCATGGGGTTGTTTTATTCAAATTCTATTCAAACCAAAGACAGTAAATCCATTTCACTGGAAGTGGGTGCCGCGGTCTCTCGAGGAAAATACAGGATTCAGTTTTTCCAAGGAATTGAAGGAAATCAGGGTCCCTATAAACTGACCGGTGCGGATAATGAGCTATTTGTACTTATTCTATCCGGAACGGAACAAGTATTTGTAGATGGGGTTTTACTTCAACGAGGTGCCGATCACGATTATATCATTGATTACAATTCGGCTGAGATAATTTTTACACCCAAATTTTTGATAACCAAAAACAAACGAATTGAAGTTCAGTTTCAGTATACAGACCGAAACTATCTTAGGTCAATCGCGAATGCGCAAACGCACTACAAAAACAAAAATTCTGAAACATTTTTGAGGGTTTATAGCGAACAAGATCACAAAAATCAGCCATTATTTCAAGAGTTGGAAGACTCCGAAAAAGCCCTTATGTCGGTAGTAGGAAATGATGTGACGAAAGCCTTTATCCAAAGAGAATCACCTGTTGGGGAGGACGAAAATGTGGTTTCCTACATAAAAATTGATTCGCTTGGCTATTCCGTATATTTGCATGCACCCACCAGCGACACAACACTGTACAGGGTTCAGTTTTCGGATGTAGGTTCCGGTAATGGAAATTATATTCGAGAAGGATTTTCACCTTTTGGAAACGTGTATAAATGGGTAAAACCAGATACGGTGAGCGGAACAATTGTGCAGTATGGAAATTACGTGCCAGCCATTTTGCTGATTACTCCAAAACGAAAACAATTAATTACCCTTGAAAACAACTTTAAAGTGAACAAAAATCTCCAAATCAAAACAGATTTGGCTCTTTCCAATGAAGATGTAAATACTTTTTCTGAACAAGGAAACAACCAAAATATTGGAATGGGTTCGAGGGTTGAGATGGTGTATTCCAAGAAAGTTTCGGAGAAAAAAAATAGTGCTTTACTCCAATCTGGTGGTTCGATTGACTTTACTAGTATTCATTTTAGTCCAGTAGAAAAATTTAGAGCGATTGAGTTTAATCGAAATTGGAACTTAGGGTTTGATGAAATTACTACTCCATTGGTTCTTGGTAATTTTAATATTGGTCTACAAAAAGACAGTGTGGGTAAATTTACCTACAACTTGGATGTTTTGGATTTAGGTAAACAATTTAGAGGAATAAAAAATGATTTTTCTGGACAAGGAGACTGGAACAATACTGAAGCTAAGTATGCTGGAAGCTTGTTAATTTCGGAGGGAGAGTCCAACACTCAGTTTTATCGACATAAGTCGGTGATTGAGCAAAAAATAGGCACACTGATCCTTGGCTACAAGGACGAAGTGGAACAAAACCTTTTTCTACAAAACGATTCTATTTTGCCTGCGAGCTATTCTTTTTATGACGGAAGAATTTACCTAAAAAGGGAGAAAAAACCCTCTCGTTTTTATTCCCTGTACTACGGATATCGTAATGAAAAAATGTCTCGGCAGGCTACATTGGTTCAATCGGCATACTCGCACGAAGCGGGAGTTGATTACCAATTAAAAAGCAACAACAACCGTACTCAATTAAAAGGAAATGTGGCCTATCGTCAACTCATGCCTACCGAATCGATTGTGGGGATTGCTCCTGAAAACACTTTTCTCAATCAGACCAATTTTTCTACTTCCTTCTGGAAACAATTGGTGAGTCTCAATACTTTTTACAGTGTGGGATCTGGGTTGGAACAGAAAAGAGAGTTTCTGTATGTTGAGGTAAACCCAGGACAGGGAGTTTTTACTTGGATAGATTATAACGAAAATGGCACAAAAGAAATAAATGAATTTGAAGTGGCGGCCTTTCAAGACCAAGCAAACTACATCCGAGTGTTTACACAAAGTAATGACTATATCCAAACATTTTCCACTCAATTTACCCAATCTATCGCGATTTCGCCACGTACTTTACTCCAAGATAAAACGAGCAAATTCTATCGATTTCTTTCAAAAATTTCTTCTGTTTCGGCTGCAAAAATTGATCGAAAAACCACTTTCGAAAGTCCAAACTCCAGTTTGAATCCTTTTGCCACAAACCTCAACGATTCCAATCTAGTTTCGCTCAATAATCAGCTTAGGTCTTCCTTGTTTTTTAATAGAACCGGCTACAAATATGGAGTTGAAGTCTCATTTCAACAAACGGGAAATAAAGTGCTGCTTTCCAATGGATTTGATTCAAGAGAATCTACGATATATGGTGTAAATTTACGGTATAGATTTGATAAGTTTCTAGTTAAAATTGAAAATGAGGCAACTCAAAAAATATTAAACTCTGATTTTTTGGCTAGTCGAAATTTTGAACTAGAAACACGGAAAATTTCTCCTACCCTTACCTATCAAAAAGGAGCGAATTTTAATCTCGATTTTTTGTCATCCTACGAAGAAAAAACAAACCTCCTCGAAGGCGAATTTGCTTCACTTACTTCGGCAGGAGCAAGAGCAAAATATACCATTGTCAATAAACTTAATTTGGTGGCTGGATTCAATTTTATAGCCATTAGTTTCTCTGGTGCGCCCAACTCCTCGCTAGAATACGAAATGCTCGAGGGGTTAAAAAGAGGAAACAACATGACTTGGGAACTCCTTCTCAACAGAAAAATTGGTAAAAACCTGGACCTCAGCATTTCGTACAATGGACGAAAACCTGAAGATTTCAATACTATTCATGCGGGAACAATTGAGGTAAGAGCCTTCTTTTAACTCAGTTTTTTTACTGAGGTTTATCAGGTTTGAGTCATGAGGTTTTGTTTAGTTTTGATAAACCCTCAGTCCAATTCTATGAATAGTGCATCACTCCTACAAGACATTGAATTTCATGAATCGAAACCCGTTGTTACGGTGCTTTTTGAAACTTCATTTACCAAAGAAATAAGAATAGCCCTGAAGGCGGGTACCGAAATGAAAAAACACCAAACGTCATTTCCAATTGTGGTAGAAATAGTGGAAGGAAACATAGTATTTGGTGTACAAAATGAAAAGATGAATCTTGGTAAAGGCGACTTAATCGCTTTGGAAAGTTCCATTCCTCATGACCTAAAAGCTTTGAAAGACAGCATTATTAGATTGACTTTGTCGAAAAACGACCAAAGCGAAAGAGTACAAACAATTGCCTCTGTCTAAGTAGTTTTTTTTATTAAGAAAGAATTCAAACAAAGTAACTCTCTCTATAAACATGGGCGATTGTTTATTTCCTTTTAATTATTTCCTTATCCTTGTAACGAATTATAAAAAACAATTCTATGTCTCAAAAAAATGTCCGATTGGAAGTGATGAAACATCTCGAAAAAGATGTGGACTCACTAATTCAAAAATACTTGATTCCGATTGACTCTATTTGGCAACCGCAAGACTTTTTGCCAGACGCCCGACAGGATAATTTTCTTGAACAAATTGAAGAACTTCAAGAGCTTGCAAAGGAAATGCCCTACGGTTTTTGGGTAGTACTGGTAGGCGACATGATTACCGAGGAGGCTTTGCCCACCTACGAATCTTGGTTGATGGATGTAGAAGGTGTAGATCAGGCGAAAGGAAACGGATGGGCAACTTGGGTGGCCCAGTGGACATCCGAAGAAAATAGACACGGAGATTTGCTCAACAAATACTTGTATTTATCAGGAAAGGTAAACATGAAAGAGGTGGAAATTACCACACAACACTTGATTGCAGACGGATTTGATATAGGAACGGATCGCGATCCTTACAAAAACTTTATTTATACAAGTTTTCAGGAATTGGCTACTTACGTATCGCACAATCGTGTGTCCGAAATTGCCAAAAAGCACGGAAACAAGCAACTTGCCAAAATGTGTAAAATGGTAGCGGGTGATGAAATGAGGCACCACACTGCTTATTCCGAATTTGTGGAAAGAATATTTTCGGTAGATCCTAGTCAAATGATGCTTGCATTTACCGACATGATGAAAAAGAAAATCACCATGCCCGCTCATTTCTTGAGAGAATCGGGAATGAAAATGGGAACTGCTTTCGAAGAGTTTTCCAATACAGCTCAGCGAATTGGTGTATACACGGCAAAAGATTATGTTGATATTTTGGAAAAACTCATCAAACGGTGGGAAATTGATAAAATAACGAACCTAACAGACGAAGCCGAAAAGGCGAGGGACTACTTAATGAAATTACCAAGTAGAATGCTCCGGATTGCCAAAAGGATGAAACTTCCAGAGAGCGATTATCAATTTAAGTGGGTAGAGCCTTCTCGATTGTAAAAAGTAGAATCCTACTAATAATCGTTGTACTTTCGTGCTTTAACTCTACCACACGTGAAAACATTTAACCGCATTGTCGTCTATTTTCCTGTCATCGGGATGATCACCTACCTCATTATGTTTACTACAGCAGCTCTGCTGTATCCTGGTGGTTCCGATAATGTACCTACGGCCCAAGATGGCTACAGTTTTTTTCATAATTTTTTGTGTGATACCAATAACCTAATCACACATTCGGGATTGAAAAATGACGGCAAACTACTCGCAAATTTAGCTCATCTAGTTCTTAGTATTACCATGATGTCTTTCTTCTATGTGCTGCCCAATATTTTTGAAAAAACTAACAGAAACACCAAACTCATTAAGATTTTAGGCGTTTTGGCAATGGCGATTTTTACGTTTATGTACCAAGAAGAATTACACGATTTGGTGGTGACGCTGGTAGGAATAATTGCTTCTATGGCGTTTGTACCTATTTTTATTGAACTTGTAAAATATAAAAATAGACCTTTCAAAACATTGACCTACATTGTGTTTATAATGAGTATTTGTCTCTATCTTGGTTTCGAAACTAAGGTAGGGATTTACTACATGCCGTTCCTACAGAAATTCGTGTTTTTTGTAGATGCCTCTTTGGTAATTTGGACTTCTCTTATTTTGATTAATAGAAACAAAAGAATTGCGGCTTAATCTCCATTGTTTTTTTGCCCAGAAAGAAAACCTCTCGCGAATGAAGAAAGAAAAACCAGTTTTTTATCTTTTGTTGGCTTTTAGCCAGGCGTTTGTGGGTTTGGGTCAAGTAGCGGTGCTTTACAACGCAAATTTCCAATGGCAACAAAATAAGGTTTCCTTCGTTGTTTTACTCCTTTCAGTTTTTCTGCTGATTCTTAGCCTTTACCACTATTTCTTTTACAAAAAAAAGTAAGCAACTAGTTACCGATTGATGTCTGCTATTTTTTCAATTTTATTTCTTTCTAGAAACGCATCAATAGTCTCAAAATGCTCAATTACTCTTTGGTTCTTAAACTCAAAAACTTTCTCGGACAATCCCTGAAGAAAATCCCTATCGTGAGAAACCAAAATTAAGGTTCCATCAAAATCTATCAACGCTTCTTTCAGTACATCTTTGGATTTCAAATCTAAATGATTTGTTGGCTCATCCAAGATGAGTAAATTTACGGGTTCGAGCAAGAGTTTTACCATGGCAAGCCTCGTTTTTTCTCCTCCAGACAATACGCTAACTTTCTTGTCAATATCGTCTCCACTGAACATAAATCTTCCTAAGATATTTTTTATTTGTGTTCGTATCTCGCCTACGGCTACTTCGTCAATAGTTTGAAAAACTGTTAAACTTTCGTCTAATAATGAAGCTTGGTTTTGGGCAAAATACCCTACTTGTACATTGTGTCCCAATTTACATTCTCCATCCACTTCTATTTCTCCTAAAATAGCTTTTATCATGGTAGATTTTCCCTCTCCATTTCGCCCAACAAACGATACTTTTTCTCCTCTCGAAATTACCATATTCGCCTCATTGAATACCACGTGGTTGTCATAGGATTTGGACACTTCTTTTACCGAAACAGGATAATCTCCAGACCGAGGAGCTGGCGGAAATCTCAATTTCAATGCCGAGGTATCTATCTCATCTATTTCAATGACTTCCAGTTTTTCGAGCATTCTTTCTCTGGCGGTTACTTGGTTGGTTTTGGAGTAAGTTCCTTTAAATCTTTCTATGAATGCTTGGTTGTCTGCGATGAACTTTTGTTGCTCTTTGTAGGCCTTTATTTGGTGTGACCTTCGTTCTTCACGGAGCTGCAAGTAATGAGAGTAATTGGCTTTGTAGTCGTATATTTTTCCCATTGTTACCTCAATAGTTCGGTTGGTAATGTTATCAATAAAAGCTCTATCGTGCGAAATTACCATAACCGCATTGGCTTTGTTGATCAAAAAATCTTCTAACCAAATCACCGACTCAATATCTATGTGGTTCGTGGGCTCATCCAATAAAATCAAATCTGGTTTCTGAAGGAGAATTTTAGCTAGTTCTATTCTCATTCTCCACCCCCCACTAAATTCGCTCGTGGGGCGATGAAAATCTTCGGGTTTAAACCCTAATCCCTTCAGGGCTTTTTCAACTTCGGCATCATAATTTACTTCTTCCAGCGCGTAGTATTTCTCTCCCAATTCCGACACTTTCTCAATGATTCTCATGTATTCGTCACTGTCATAATCAGTTCGTGTGGTGAGCTCAGTATTGAGTCTGTCCATTTCGTTTTTGATTTCAAACACTTCTTTAAAAGCTTTGGCAGCTTCTTGAAAAACGGTACAATTATCCTCGGTGAGTAGGTGTTGAGGAAGGTAAGCGATTACTGCTTCTTTATTGGCTCTTACAGCGCCTTTGGTGGGTTTAGAAACGCCCGCAATAATTTTCATCATGGTGGACTTTCCTGCTCCATTTTTTCCCATCAGCGCAATTTTGTCTGTGGGATTTATTACAAATGAAACTCCGCTAAACAAGGTGCTCCCACTAAACTCTACGGCTAAATTATCGACTGAAATCATGATTCTTTTTTTGAAAAAACGAAAGTACTAAATTTCTTCGCGTTTCCACGAAACTTAAGATGTCAGTCGCAAGAATTGGAACGAGGTTACACTGGCTAAGTTTTAAGCAACCCAGATGACACCGAAATTTTTGGTAACTTCAATTCATGAAAAAAATAAAACCTATTCATCTTCTATCATTTGTAGTTGGGTTACTGGCAATGGGATATGGCATTACTCGTTCTGTTTTGAGTAATTCTTTTCACGCCTATTTCGAACTCGTTTTTATAGGAGCTGTGCTAGTTAGTTTGGGATTACTCAACAAACATCTCGGATAAACAGTAAGTCCTTAGTTAAGCAGTTTTTTCAGTAATAAAAACACACCTTTTTCTACTTCATCAAACTCATTGTCCGAGAAAAAAACATCTCTCATATCTTTAAGTAGTTTTTCGGTGTTGTAGTCCAATCTTTTGGAGGCAGCCAATATCTTTTGGACTCGCGTGTAATCGTTATCTTGTTCTATTTCTTGGTAAATGTGATTGTAGTTTTCTTTGCCCACTTTTTGTACAATCAATCCTCTTTCGGCATTGGATTCTTCCAAATCTACTTGACTGCAGTAAAGTAACGTATAGGCTTTAAATTCTTTTTTATTCCAAGTTGTTTCAAAATTATTGCTCATGGTTTTTTCGGTTTAGGATCTACCTAAAGTTACACAATAATTTTGCCGCTTACAAAAAGTCCTCAAGGTCTCTTCTGTCTTTTTTTGTAGGCCTTCCAGCCCCCTTGTCTCGGTAAGTTTTTTGGGCCAATTGCTGAAGCTTCAGCTTTTCTTTTTCTTCTATTTTGGTAACGTCCTGAAGGTAGTCGGATACAAGTTTTGCTCCTACTCTTTTGGACAAAACTTCTATTACCTTATACTCGAATTTTATCCCAGATTTTTTTATCATCACCACATCTCCCTTTTTAACTTCCTTAGAGGGTTTTGCTTCTGACTCATTGATCAAAATTCTGTTTTTCTTACAGGCTTCTGTGGCCTTACTTCGGGTTTTGTACAACCTCACCGACCATAAAAAAGAATCAATTCTTGGCATACAGTGAAGATAGTAAGATTTTAGTTGAAAATAAATTCGCTCTGCCCTTTTACTTTAACCGCTTAGCTTGCTGAAGGTAACACTTACTCTATATCAAATCCTCTCGTCTTTCAATTTATTTATGACCTCTCAACCATCCCCGTTCCGACAGAAACGAACAATCCTTTTGGAAAAGATTCCGGAAATTACTCGTATTGCGTCTGCCGAGTTTCAAGAATTTATAAAAAAAGAAGACTCGAAATGGGATTACCATTTTGCCACACAACGAGGAAAAATGTTCCGGGTGCTGGTGGTCAAAAGCAAGGCTTTCTTGAGGTTTTTGTTGAGCGAAAGTAAAGCATCATCCCTTCTCGATTTTAATCTGTCTTTTAGCTCATTTTAATTTTTTGAACGGATAAGTTTTTGTAATTTTTATTGATAATTAAAATCTTAACGTTTATGAACAATGAAATGAAAGAAATGTGGAATAACCGCTATGGTGCAAAAGAGTTTGCTTATGGAAAAGAACCAAACGGGTTTTTTAAAAAAACAGTAACTAGCTATAAACTAGCTGGAAAAATATTACTTCCTGCCGAAGGAGAAGGAAGAAATGCTGTGTTTGCTGCCAAGCAGGGCTTGCACGTAACTGCCTTTGATATTAGCGAAGAAGGAAAGAAAAAATCTCTCCAACTTGCGGCTGCCCAAGGGGTGATAATTGACTACAAAGTAGGTGATTTTATGTCCATGGATTTTAATGAAGCTAGTTTTGATGGGGCTGCGTTAATTTATGCCCATTTTCCTCCCACTATTTTATCCGTTTATCACCAAAGAATAGGAGAATTAATAAAGCCAAGTGGATTGCTAATTTTGGAAGGATTTAGCACCAACAACCTTCCGCTGAGAGAAAAAAATCCAGAGATTGGCGGACCCAATAAACTAGAAATGCTCTTTACTACAGAAAGCATCAAAAAAGATTTTCATGAATTTGAGGCTCTTCAACTTGAAGAAAAAGAAATAGAGCTCAACGAAGGAATATATCATAATGGAGTCGGAAAAGTAATACGGTTTGTAGGGAAAAAGAAATGGTAGCATTTTTTTACCGCGTTAAACCTTTTCAAAAAACCATAGTCTTATTAGAAGTATTAAATAAATTCTATTTCCATGCAAAAAAACCCTTTAGTGATCATCGTCTTATTATTTTTAGCTAATTCGCTTTTTTCTCAAACCACCACCCAATGGGGACCAGATGGCTTTGTGAAAATTGAAAATGGCTCGGGAGGTTTTGTCGCTTCTCTTAATCCAGCAGACAGGTTCAGCCGAGAACACGATGTGATAGGGGATCTAAATGGGGACGGGGTTCTAGATATTGCAGTGGGAGCTCGTTCTGATGATGATGGAGCAACGGATGCAGGGGCTGTTTACATTCTTTTTATGAATAATAACGGAACAGTAAAATTCAATCAAAAAATATCGATGTTAGAAGGAGGTTTTACAGACACCCTTACTACAAGTAGCTTTTTTGGATATGGAGTAGCTGGTGTGGGAGATTACAACGGAGATGGAATTCCTGACATTGCAGTATCGGCTAACCATGTGCCAAGTGGGGTTGTTTACATCCTTCATTTGGATACCAACGGAAAAGTGAAAAGCTACGTTAAAAATCAAAATATTGAATCTCAGGGTCTTTCGGCAATTGGGGATTTAGATGGAGATGGACGAATTGACATCGTGGCGTGTAACCCTACCTCTAACGATGGAGGAAGAGGAAGGGGAGCTATTAAAATTTTATTTTTCAACTCCAATTCTCTCGTGGATAATTCTAAAACAGTGGATATCAGTTCTACTCAGGGAGGGTTTGGGACAGGACTTTCAAACAACGATGGTTTTGGAGGAAGAGAGGTGGCTATGCTGGGTGATATAGACAATGATGGACACAAAGAACTGGCTGTGGGTGCTTTTTCTTCAGATAGCGGAAAGGGAGCTGTTTGGATTCTATCTTTAGATTCTTCAACTTTCAATGTAAACTCTAAGATAAAAATCACAGAAGGATTGAATGGGTTTGCAGATGAATTGTCAGATACGATTAACTCTAACGGATCATTTGGTGCGGCATTTGGTCACGCTATGTGTGCGCCAGGAGATTTAAATGGAGATGGTATTCCTGATTTAATTACGGGAGCAAACCAACAAAACGATGGTGATGGATACATTTTATACCTCAACTCAGACAAAACAGTAAAAACTTACACTAAAATCAATGGCAATAATGGGGGGTTTGGATTAGTATTAGCGCCTATTGAGCGATTCTCTAGGTCAATCTCTTATATTGGTGATTTAAGGGGTGATGGAACAATTGCTGTAAATATTGGGGGTGGTGCTGGTGTTGTTGGAGGAAGTGGAACCCTGTATCTACTCTTCTTAAAGCCTTGTGACTTTATTCAAGAACTAGGAAATAATCGTTGGAGCGGAGGGAATACC
>Ga0255752_10000395_pt1 | contig 54609 bp, 59 predicted proteins | sample 011ome_25_FD_179952 | JGI IMG/M metagenome (GOLD analysis project Ga0255752, IMG submission 179952) | Coastal salt marsh microbial communities from the Groves Creek Marsh, Skidaway Island, Georgia - 011512CT metaG (version 2) | ecosystem: Environmental > Aquatic > Marine > Intertidal zone >...
GCAAAGATGATTTTGCCTTTGCAATGAATTGGGAAGATGGTAGAGCTGCCTATGATTATGATTCCATGGTTGCAAATTATGCTCAGCCTTCAATACTTATGAGTCATGAGTCCGGATACAAGATTGAACGAATAGGAAAACCTGATTGGGGGCATTCAGTTCAAATCAAGGGTACTAAAGTTTTATTTGGTGGGCATAGCTCTCAAGCATTTGAGCTTATTGATTCAACATGGGTTGATATATCTGAACAATTCACTGACTTAAGCTTTGCAAGTTTTTTGGTTTTTGATGATTACATAATTAATAGTGTAAGACGCAATGGACTTCAGGGTTTAGAGCTCCTAGAGAAGAATATAGTGATTTCTTCCTTAATGATTGAAGAGAGTTTTAAAGTTAATTTTGAGAGCTGGAATAACACAGGAACAGGAAATTATGACGAGTTGGGAGTTTATAATATTCGCGGGGAAAATTACTTTCACGGAATGACAACTGAAATGTGTCGCCAGGATGATCTGATCATTGCCACTATTAATGCCAGCAAACTTAAGTCTGGGGAAATCATTGAGGGGGGCTATTACTCAGAAACAGAAACTGATCCCGTGGTTCTTTTTGCTTTTTATCAAATTGAAAATAAAGCATTGGTTGAAAAGCAGATAGAAATAATAGGAGAAGAGATCAATCATAATTTTAATTTTTTTGATTGCATTGATGTCAACAATGACAATAAGAGCGACATAGTTGCCCAAGTATTTAGTCAACCCTGGAATGATCAAGACAATAATCAAGGGGTGCCAGAAGTTTATATAAATTCTGACGGTTCATACTTTAATTTAGATACCTCAACATGGCCTATATATAGCGTGAATGATGGATCACAAGGTTATCTATCTGATGTTGACTCAAATGGTACCTTTGACCTAGTAATGTTTCCTTTAAAAGCTAATATAAGTGGCGAAGTAGAAATATTTCTCTCAAATAAAAATATTACCAACTAAATAGGATCTAAACAGGGTCTAATCCTAGAATCACAAACTATTGACATACATTATGACAATAAATAAGCTATATAATAAGTTTAAAATTAATTGAAGTTTATGGAAGCAAATAATTTACATGATCTTGTAATACGTAATGGCAAGATTTTTGATGGTTCTGGGAAAAAACCATTTTTTGGGGATATTGCCATTGATGATGGAAAAATTACATCAGTTGGAAAGATTGAGAGATCTGGCAAAGAAGAGCTTAATGCAAAAGGAAATTTGGTAACTCCTGGTTGGGTGGATATCCATACTCACTATGACGGACAGGTATCGTGGGATCCATATCTCACTCCCTCAAGCTGGCATGGTGTGACAACTGCGGTCATGGGAAATTGCGGAGTGGGATTTGCACCTGTCCGACCCGGAGATGAAAATTTTCTTATCCAATTAATGGAAGGTGTTGAGGATATTCCAGGCTCAGCATTGCACGAAGGGATTGATTGGAATTGGGAAACCTTTCCAGAATTTTTAGATGCCATTGATAAAAAAGAATTTGTTATGGATGTTGGATTTATGATGGGACATGGACCTTTGAGAAGCTATGTGATGGGTTATGAGAGATGCCAAAATCAAGTCGATGCATCTGATGAGGAGATCAGTAAAATGTCAGCACTTGTCACTGAAGCCATAGAAGCTGGAGCCCTTGGGTTTAGTACCTCTAGAACAGTTCTTCATAGAGATATATACGGGAAATATGTACCAGGCACTGAAGCTAGCTCAGAAGAAATGAGAGCACTTGCATTTGGAGTTGATAAAGCTGGCGAAGGAACGTTAGAAATTACATCTGACTGGCTAGATGAAGAGATGGAAATGTCTTGGATGAAGGAATATGTTAAAAAAAGTGATTGTGGATTGACTTTCCTTCAAACGAAAGGCGATGCAGTAAAAACAATTCTATTTTCTGAGGAGCACTTTCTTAAAGGTAAAAATATTCGACCCCAATTTCCAGGTAGAAATGTTGGTCTAATGTTTGGCTGGGAAACTTCAGTCAATCCGTTTATGCAGTTTCCAGCCTATAAAGAAATTGCTGATTTGCCCTTGGATCAAAAATATGAAATTTTAAAAGACCCTATTTTTAAAGAAAAATTACTCAATCAAGAGCCAGATTTTGAAACAGAAATAAGAGCAAGACTTGCAGACAATCCTTCCAATAAAACTAGAGAAGAAATTGCCCAAGATGTTGCACTTCCCACAACCATAACCTCTAACTACAAAACCCAATTCATTCTAGGAACACCTCCAAATTATGAGCCAAAAGAGGAAGATAGTATCGCTTCAATAGCCTTAAGAAAAAATATATCTGAGCTTGAGGTTATGTATGATGAGATGCTAAAAAACCAAGGAACCAATTTAATTTATGCCGCTTTTACGCCCTATGAAAAATATAAGCTTGAGTTTGTTGAGCAGGCATATCGATTAAAGTCATCAGTTGCTGGAGGCAGTGATGGTGGCGCTCATTGTGGACTAATTTGTGATGCAAGCATGCCAACAACAAATATCTCGCATTGGGGAAGAGACAGAGAAGCAGGCAGAAAGTTTCCGCTTGAGATGTTGATCAAGAAACAAACCAAAGATACCGCTGAGACCTTTGGTTTATTTGATCGAGGAGAAATAAAAGCCGGCATGTTGGCTGACATTAATATTATTGATTTTAATAAGTTAAATGTAAGTCATCCTACAATGATTCATGACCTTCCTTTAGGTGGAAGGCGCTTAGTACAAGACGCTACAGGTTATGTTGCCACCATTAAGAACGGTCAAGTAGTTTCTGAAAATGGGAAAGCAAACGGAGTGTTGCCAGGGAAACTGATTAGAGGAAAGCAAGTTTGTGAAGTAAAAACAGGCATATCAAAGGTTTCACTTTTCGATAAGACAATTCGACTCTTGGCAGTGAAAGTTTTAAGTTTTATTTGGAGACTCACTGGAAAGTCTATGAAAACTACAATCGTTTCTGAGACCTAAGTCATCATGAAGCCAGTTTGCTTAGTTTTGGGTGCAGGTGCTGGCATCGGTGGAACTGTAGCAACAAAATTTGCTCAAGAAGGCTACCACTCGTGTTTATGCAGAAGGTCCGATCAGGATGGATTAGATAACCTGGTATCAAATATTGAAGAAAAAGGTGGCTCTGCTAGCGGATATCTCATTAATGCGATTGAAGAAAATGTTCTTGAAGAATTAATCATCAACATAGAAAAAGATGTGGGACCAATTGAGGTTCTTGTGTATAACCTTGGTGCTCAAACTGGAATGAAGTTACTCAATGAGACAACTTTAAAAGAATTTGAGTGGGGCTGGAGAATGGCAGATTTAGGATTATTTAGAGTTGCAAAAGTCTTGATGCCCATCATGGAAGAAAGAGGCTCAGGGACATTCCTTGTTACTTCTGCTACTGCTGCCATGCGTGGAAATAAGAATCAGCACTCTCATGCTGCTGCAATGGGTGGCAGAAGAATGTTATGCCAAACTTTAAATGCTGAATTTGCTCCAAAGGGAATTCATGTGGCACACATTGTAGTGGATGGAATGGTTGATGCTCCAGATACATTGGGGAAGATGCTCGGAGAGGAATTATTTCAACAACTCAGAGAGACAAAGGGTATGGAGCATGATGGTCTTATTTTGCCTGAAAGCGTTGCTGAAACTTACTATTATTTATCCCAACAGCATCGATCGGCATGGAGTCACGAAGTGGATATTAGAGCTTTCTCAGATACAGCTTGGTGGAATAGTTAGTCTATTGCTTTAAAACCAGAAGCTTGCTCAACCTCCTCATTATTAAAGAATTTTTCCATTTGTTCTAACAACCAAGAGCGGGCATCCGCTTGAGATAAGTCTAGGTGTTTTTCATTAATGAGAGTTGTCTGATGGGATTTCCAAGATTCCCATGCTTCTTGAGATACAGTCTCCATTAATTCTATTCCTTTGGGTCCAGGCATGGGCGGCACTGTCATGGCAGGTAAATCTTTTTGAAATTTTTTGCAAAAAACGGTTGTACTCATAATTCTTTTATTACCTTGCTAATAGGTTTTGGTAGACCATATTCTTCTATTCTATCCTTTTTAATCCATTCATATGTTTGATTAGTTTTTATTTTTAGTTCTTTTGCCGAGGTATAGGTCTTTAAATTGATTTCCAATCTTCTATGTGTCAGCTCGTGTTTAATTTTTTGGCTGTGTATAAGTTTAAACTTTTCTATTTGTTTTTTGATAGATTCGGAATTAAAAGGCAGCCAAAGGTTTTTCCATATTGAATCAGTTTCATTTTTTACGAGCAATAAAGATTTTTCAGTGTGTACTAATGATAAGTTCATAACAATGACTTTTTTTGCCAATACTGTTTTATTCTTTTTTATTGATTTAACCTTGAATGCAGATAAGCATTGAGAATTGACCGGACATTCAGCACAAGATGGGCTTGATGGTGTGCAAATCATTGCTCCCAAATCCATAATTCCTTGTGTGTATGAAAAGCAATCATCTCTATTCACCATTTCCTCAGAGAGTTTCCAAAGCTCAGCCTCTTTTAGCAAATCTAATTCTTTTTTTAAGAATCTTGATATGACTCTTTTAACATTTCCATCAAGTATTGGGTGAGGATCAAGATAGGCTAAGGACATAATTGCTCCAGCTGTCGATTTTCCAATTCCTGGCAATTTTATGATTTGTTGAAATTGATTGGGAAATCTATTCCGATAATGATTTTTTATGATTTCCTTTGTAACAAATATATTTCTAGCCCTGCGATAAAATCCCAATCCTGACCAAGCGGCTAAAATCTGACCTTCACTTGCTTCAGCCAATTTTTTTTGGGAGGGAAATTTTTTAATAAAATTTTTATAATAAGGTACAACTGTTTTGACTTGAGTTTGCTGCAGCATGATTTCTGAAATCCAAATTCTGTAGGGAGTAACTTTTTTTCGCCAGGGTAAATCATGCCTGCCATGCTCTAAATACCATTGAACAACTTGCTTCGAGAAAAATTTGTCTCGCTTATTCAAAGAGATTTTCTTTTGCAATTGGTGCTTTGCTACCATCGAAAGAGTAAATAATTGGTGCACCAGTTGGAATCTCGAGCGCTATCACCTCTTCTTTTGATAAATTATCAAGCTGCATTACTAAAGACCTAAGCGAATTTCCATGGGCTGCAACCAAAATATTCTTTCCCTCTATGAGTTTTGGCAAGATTGAGGAATTGAAATAAGGGAGGACCCTCTCTGCTGTATTCTTTAAGCTCTCGCCGCCAGGCGGAGGTATGTCATAAGACCTTCTCCAAATATGAACCTGCTCTTCTCCCCATTCTTTCCTAGCATCATCTTTATTTAAGCCGGCTAGTTCCCCATAATCTCTTTCATTTAGAGCTTGATTTTTTATGACCTCAATATCTGTTTGAGCTATGCCCTCTAAAATCATTTGACCTGTAATTTGCGCTCTCTTTAAAGCAGAAGTAAACATCATAGAAAACTTAATATTTTTTTCTTTGATAAGGCGACCAGCATTAGAAGCTTCTTTTTCTCCCACAAGAGTCAGGCCAGGATCTTTCCATCCAGTGAATAAATTTTTAGCATTCCATTCACTTTGCCCATGACGAACAAGAACTAAAAAATTTTGATCTTTCATAACATAAACCTCACCAATAAATATATTTTAAGCGATAATATCTAAATGCTAGAGTTCAATTTGTTTTTAATCGATTATTGGTACTTTTCTGTTCCCTTATTCCTTTCTATTATTCTTTGGTTTCGTTCAGAGACAAGAAGAGGCGGAAGTCGTGTGGACTGTAATCAATTAACCAATTTAGTCAATAAAAATTCTGCCTGTTTAGTTGATGTGAGACCTAAGAGCGAGTTTGAGCTAGGTGCCATAGCTGGATCGGTAAATATTCCATTTGATGAACTAGATAATAGAAGCGATGAATTAATAAAACAAAAAGAAAACCCAGTGGTATTAATTTGCAAAATGGGAAGAAATGCTGCTTTAGCAGGTGAAAAACTGCAAAAGCATGGCTATAAAAAAACTCATGTTCTGCAAGGTGGGATCACTACCTGGCAGCAAGAGGGGTTACCGCTAGTCAAAGTAAAATAATTCATGAATATTAATATTAAATTTTTTATCTTCTTATCGTTTGTTTCTTTCAATGTCATAGCCGATGAGCTGATCATCAATTTGTCAGGCCAAACTAAAGCTGGCGTATTATCTTTAGCTATTTATGATAACGCTCGAGCATATGATTTATCTGTGAGAGGCGAAAAGCGATCAGAAGAAGGGATATTTTCAGGGATTGAATCCTATATTGAGCTTGAAGATGGTCACCAGTTTATTGTCAGTCTTCCAAAGGGAGAATATGCAATAGCATTGTTTGTTGACGCTAATAAGAATTTAAAAATTGATAAGAATTTTCTTGGTATCCCCAAAGAACAATATGGATTTTCTAATAATGCAATGGGGAAATTATCTGCACCTTCTTATGAACAGGCTAAGTTCTTGGTTCAAGGAACCACTGTTCAAAATATTAAGTTGAAATAGCATATTTTTTTCTTATGAAAGAAGTAATCATATACACAACTAAAACTTGTCCATATTGCTGGAAGGCCAAAAGTCTCTTAAAGAAATTAGAGATTCCTTTTAATGAAATTAGTGTTGATTTTAATGCCCAGCTTAGAGCTGATATGGCTGCACGAGCCGGAAAAACATCCGTTCCTCAGATATGGTTTGATGTCGAACATATTGGGGGTTGTGATGACCTGCATGAACTTTACGAATCCGGTAACCTGTTTGAGACGCTAGGCTAAACTTTTTGCGCTTTTATTTTTTTTGAGAGGGTATTTCTTCCAAGGCCTAGAACTTTAGCAGCTTCTTGTTTTTTGCCGCCTGTTTTTTCTAAGGCAAAATTGATCATAATTTTATCTAATTCTGGTTCAATAGTTTCTAGCATATTTTCTGGATTGCTTTGATAAACTTCCCCTAGCCATTGAGAAAAACCAGTTTGCCAGTCATTAATTTGAGTTTGAGGAGATTGCTCATTGCTAATAATTTCAGTCGGAAGATCTTCTAACTTAACATTCTGAGTTGGCGCCATGAGGGCTATCCAATAACAAGTATTCTCAAGCTGTCTTACATTTCCAGGCCAATTATATTGGGTCAAGGCAAGCAAGGCTTCTGGAGAAAGCACCTTTGGTTCATCAGATAATGAATCCGCATGTCTTTTTAAAAAAGCAGACGATAGGTCGCCAATATCTTCTTTCCTTTGTCTTAACGGCGGGACATCTACTCTAATTACATTTAACCTATAATATAGATCCTCTCTGAAAGATCCTGCAGCCACCAATGATTCTAAGCTTTGATGAGTAGCTGCCAGAATTCGAACATCTACTTTAATGGGTTTATCGCCACCCACGCGAAAAAACTCTTTATTGGACAGTACTCTTAATAAGCGTGTTTGTGTTTCAAGGGGCATATCGCCAATCTCATCAAGAAACAAGGTGCCGCCATTTGCTTGTTCAAACCTTCCAATTCTTTGTTCAACTGCTCCAGTGAAGGCTCCTTTTTCATGACCAAATAGCTCTGATTCAATGAGCTCTTTTGGAATATCAGCCATATTTAAGGCAATAAATGGCATATCGTATCTTGGACTATTTTTATGCAATGACTTAGAAACAAGCTCTTTCCCAGTTCCGGATTCTCCTTGGATAAGAACAGTGGCATTTGTATTGGCCAGCTTTCCAATTGATCTGAAAACGATCTGCATAGATGGCGCCGATCCAATGATTTCTGATTTAGAAACTTTTTTTGGTTTAGTCTCTTTGCTTTCCTCGAGGGCTTTTTTAACAATGATAATTGCTTCTTCTAAATCAAAAGGTTTAGGGATATATTCAAAAGCACCTCCGCCATAAGAATCAATTGCTGCCTGCATATCAGTAAAAGCAGTCATAATAATGACTGGTAATTTTTCATAATTATTTTTGATATGTTTTAAAAGGTCATAGCCATGCATACCTGGCATTTTTATATCTGAAATTATTAGATCTGGCTTATCGTTATTTAAAGCATCAATTAGTGACTCAGCATCTGCAAAAGTTACAATTTCTAAGTCAGCACTTTTCAAACCTTCTTCGAGGACCATGCGAATAGCCTCATCATCATCGGCGATCCAAACCTTAGGCACTTTGCGCTCCTTTAATATTGCTGCTAGAAATAGGGATCAATATAGAAAACATTGTCTGGCCATCCCTGTGGTCAAAAGATATTGTTCCACCATGTATCCTCACTATATCTTGAGAGATAGAAAGACCAATTCCTGAACCATTTTCTTTGCCTGATATCATTGGAAAGAATATTTGATCTTTAATTTCTTCATTTATTCCCGGACCATTATCTTTAATAACAATTTCAGCTAAGGTGTTATGGATAGTTCCGTTGATGGGTTGCCTGTAAGAAATTTTAGTTTGAATATCAAGGCGGGGCTCTTCAGCAAAGCTTGTGCATGCATGAACAGCATTTTGAGTGATGTTGATTAAAGCTTGTATGAATAGATTTTTATCTCCGAAAATCTCAGGAATACTTGGGTCATAATCTCTATTTATTGTTAGATTATCTTGAGATTCTGCATTGCTCAAGGCTAGAACTCTTTGCAAAGATTCATGTAAATTAAAATATTCGAAGCTAGGTTTTTTTGCTGGCGTTAATATTCTTGTAACAATTTCATTTAATCTATCTGTTTCTTCTTCAATTATCGTCAAAAATTTTTTTGAAAAATCATCAACATATTTAGATTTTAAAATTTGAGCGCTACCTTTAATTCCGGACAAAGGATTTTTAACCTCGTGAGCCAAAGTTCTTGCTAGCCCAGCAGCTATTTTTTGGGTTGAAAAACTTTTTGTGGAATCTATTATTTTATTGAGATTATCAATGCATAATGCTTCTATGAAAATGAGGTTCTTTCCTTCAGAAAAAGTGATGGTAAGATCCACTGTTCTCTCTATGCCAGATTGATGAACAATCTCAAAATCTCTTTTTGTTACTGACCCAGAATTCTCTTTAGTTTTTTTTATAATCTTATTAATTTGAAAACCAGTTTCCTCATTTAACAACGATGCAATTGTGCTGTCTGAAAATTTTAAGGTATCACCGATCCAGCTGGCAGCTTTAGCAGCCTCATTCATCCAAAGTAATATTGAATCATCTCCATTTAATACAATGATTTCAGTATTTAAGCTATCAAATGCTTTAAATTCAGCTAGATCCATAAGAATAGCTGCTAAAAAATAAAGCCCTCTCCAAGAAAGGGCTTTTTGTATTTATCTTTGCTAGAGCTATTCAATTTATATTATTATTTTGTAAGCGTACCAACAATATGAGCCAAGATTTTGTATGGATCAGCATTAGAGGCAGGCCTTCTGTCTTCTAAATATCCATTCCAATTGTGCTCAACTGTATATACTGGGATTCTAATGCTCGCCCCTCGATCGCTTACTCCATATGAGAAAGTATCAATGCTTTGGGTTTCATGCAGGCCGGTTAATCTCATATCGTTATCAGAGCCGTAGGACGCAATGCCTTCTTCATGAACTTCACCAAGTTTTTCACACATTGATTTAAATAATTCTTCTGAGCCCTGAGTTCTCATTGCTTCATTTGAGAAGTTAGTGTGCATTCCAGAACCATTCCAGTCTCCTGTTTTAGGTTTAGGATGAATGTTAACTCCAACTCCATACTCTTCGGCAATCTTAAAAAGCATGTATCTACTTACCCAAAGATCATCTGCAGCTTTGATGCCTTTTCCTAGACATTGATATTCCCATTGGCCTAAAGCAACTTCAGCATTTGTTCCGGTTAGAGTAATTCCCAAGTCCAAGCATGCTTGAAGGTGGTGATCCGATATCTCTCTTCCAACAACATTTCCAGCACCTACGCCACAATAAAAGTCACCTTGGGCTCTTGGCTCACCATTTTCCCATCCAAGGGGCTCACCAGTTTCAGGATCTGTAAAGAAAAATTCTTGTTCAAATCCAAACCACCATTCATCTGTTACAACTTCTTCAGCAGCTGCTCGATAGTTGCTAGGGTGAGTAGTGTGGTCAGCTGATTGCACCTGAGTCATCACCAAATCATGGCCATGAGGATTTTCGTATGTTTGAACTGGAAGAAGCAAGCAGTCAGAGCTTCCACCCTCAGCTTGTTGTGTTGAAGAGCCATCAAAAGACCAATCGGGAGGTGTTTCTGCATCCGTGGCTTTAACTTTGCTCCTCATTGAAGGTTCAGGCTGATATCCATCAAGCCATATGTATTCATAAGTTTTATATTCTGACATTCTATTTCTCCTAAAATTTTTAAGTACTTAGTAATTAAAGTAAAGCAATATTTATGCCAATATATTTGCACTTTTATAGTGCAAAATATGATTAATTATAGATCAATAACCGTATATACGCACTATATTAGTGCAAATTTAGAAAATTTTGTATTTTTGATAAATATAGCTCAAAATTTTCAAAGGAATGATTTCCTCCAAAAATAACCTCAATTTGACTGGCTGAAAAGTATTCAATGGCCAGTTTATAATTAAGAATCTCATCTCCAGACTGAATCAGTGTCAAAAAATTCTTATGCCTTTTTAAGGCCTTCATCTTTTTATTCATTGTCTCTAGCCATTCCAGTTGGTCTTGATCAATAATAAACTTTTCTCCAGTTGAATAGTTTTGATTTTCACCAATATATTCAGACATGTCTATTGGGGGAATTGCTGGATTTATATTCACACACAAAAGATTATATTTTTTTGCAAAATATGTTCCAAAAAAACCACCTAAGGAACTTCCAATAATTGAAGAGGGAGATTCTGTTTTAATTATTTCTTCAATCTGCTGATAAGCATTTTTAATATTATTATTTAAATTAGGAATCAGTATCTTGGTTGAACAAGTATTTTTTTTAATAAAAGATTCAATGAGTTTTGCCTTGGTTGAATCTGCTGATGAGGCAAATCCATGAAGATATAAAATTTTATTCATTCAAAAAATTTATTTCTTTTACTTTTATTGCTCCATTTAAAAATATATTTTCAAGCCACTCGGTGAGAATTCTATTTTGTTGATATTTTTCATCTTGCGATTGTGAGAATGGAGAGGGCACAAAAAATGGAACAGGCTTTTCTTGTTGATAAGAAATTACCTCTGCTAACTTTGCATCAATATAAATATTTATTCTAAGTAAAAAATTTACTAAAGCTGAATCTTTATTTTTAGATTTTGCTTCGATCATTAGGGTATGTGGCGTTCTAGAGATTACCAAAAATTCAGCTTCACTTTTTTGTTCAAGACTTAGAATTTCAAATGTATATGTATTATTTTCAAAATTGCAAAGGATTTTTCTCAACCTAGAAAAATTTGCACTGCATACTGTTAAATGATTTTTTGTTTTTAAGCTTTTATACATTTATTTGATTCTATAATCATTGTTAAATGGTGTATAGGATTTACAAGCCTCAATATAATTTTCAATTTGAGTTCTTTCTGATTTACAGAACTCACCTACTGCTTGTCCAAAATCCTCTTTTAAAAAAAAATGAAATGATGAGCTTAAGTGAGGTTGAAAGCCTCTTCTAATTTTGTGCTCCCCTTGAACTCCTGGATCAAAAAATTTGAGATTATTTGTAATGCAGTATTCTATGCCCTGATAGTAACAGCATTCGAAATGTAGGTTTTTTACTTTTGACGTCGCTCCCCAATGCCTTCCATACAAGGTGTCTTCACCCTCGAAACATAATGATGCGCCAATTGGCTCCCCTGCAATTTCAGCAAAGAATATAACTGGCTTAACTAACTGATTTACGGCATTAATTAATTTAAAAAATTCTTTAGTGAGGTATGGGTTTTGAGCTCTTTCATAATAGGTTTTCTGATAAAATATATAAAATAAATTCCAATCCTCTTCAGTAATTTCATTGTGTTTTTTGCATATAAATTTAATACCTAGCTTAGAAATACTTTTCCGTTCTTTGCGGATAGTTGCTCTTTGTCGAGAAGTAAATATAGATAGAAAACTATCAAAATTAGTAAAATTTTCATTTTTCCAAGTAAACCTATAGTTGTATCTTTCAATAAAATTTTTTTCTCTTAAGATAGCTTTTCCTGATTCATTGGGAAAAAGAATATGCCAAGATTCTATTTCCTCTGTTTCCATTTTTTTAATAGCTGCATCAATAAGATTAAATTTTGATTTTTCATCTTTGCCTAAAATTCTATCTCCTTCACAAGGGGTGAAAGGAATGGCTGTTAGTAATTTTGGATAGTAATTTCTGCCAGCTCTATTCAATGCATTCGCCCACTGATGATCAAAAATGAATTCACCATAGCTATTAAATTTTTTATACAAAGGAAGAAAACTAATTAATTTTTTATTTTTTATCTCACCTAGATGATCTGGAATCCAGCCAGATTTTTCTGATGCAGAATTACTTTGCTCCATTGCTCGCAAATATGAAAAATCCTCAAATGGATTATTTGCTTTTATTGAATAAAGCTTTTCTTGCAAATCAATTTTTTTAATTTCAGATAACATTCAATTAGATTATCAGAAAACAAAATACTGAGAGGAAGAGTAAATATAAAGATGCCCAATGATTATTTTTGAAAGCTAGCAAAAAATTTTTTTGCGAAGCTAGCCGATGCTGATAAAAATAAAAACTACTTAATAAAATTATTCCTATGTACCAAGTAGAAGAAAGTTCTGCTTTAAATCCTACGACCATTAAAAAGCTAATGACAGCAAATTGTAAGATTGCAATTATCAATAAAGTTTTTGATCCCCACCATAATGGAGTCGAATGGATACCTAATTTTTTGTCATCTTCTATGTCACACAATCCATAGAAGGAGTCGAAGGCGATAGTTTTTGCAGCGACTGCAAGATAGAGAAAAACCATCGTTGGATTATTCAACTCATTTGTTATAGCGTAAACAATAATTGTTGGATTAAAAGTAAGGCCGAGAAAAATCTGAGGCCCAATAAAAAACCTCTTTGTCAGAGGATATAAAACTATCATGAACCCAAAGCAGATACTTATAAAAATAGTATTTGTATTGGTCAAGCTAAGTAACACCAGACTAAGAGCACCAAGCGCAACAAAAACAGCCCAACTTTCCGATATTGAGAGCTTTTTACTAGGTATTGGCCTTGTTTTAGTTCTTTTTACACCTCCATCAAGGTCTTTATCCCAGATATCGTTAATAACACAGCCTGCTGATCTCACTAAAATACTCCCAATAATAATAATTAATAAATGAGAGTACATAAAATCGCCATTTGTGCTGATCACAAGGGCTAATAATGCCGGCCAAAGCAAAAGATATATTCCGATTGGCTTGTTTAGCCGCATCAATTCAAAAATGGCTAGTAGCTTATTCACAGCGACAAAAAAACTTCCATAACACTTAATGGATATCCTCGAACAAGGTAATGGGTTCTTCTTCCCCAAATCACTTCTTTAGAAGGGGTTTGAAATTGCGCGAACTCTCGATGCATTTTAATAAATAGATCGCTTTGAAAGAGCAAGTCACCGAGTGGCTTTGATCCTATTGTCCCCAACCCTGGATAGCCTTTTGATGATGTTAGGTTTGGGATAATGCTTCTCGCATACACAAGCGGTTTTTGATCTCCGTATAAAATCACTTCCCGGATACGAACTTCTTCTGAAATGATGTTTAGTGCTAAATATTCTTCATCCTCTGCAACACCAATATCATCACTTAAAATCTCAAGCTTAAATTTAAAATTTGACGAAATTCTTGCTGTAATTGATCCATCTTCATTCAACCAATCTAGAATATTTTGCACTTTTAAAGCGTTTTTTAGCTCTGAGCTATTTAGCCACTTATTAATTCTTTTTGCTTGCATGAATTAGATCTATAAAATCTGATATTATAGCCTGCTTAATTTTCATTAAATGAGACTTTTTAAGTCAGATTAACCAAGAGAGAGAAAATGGAATATAAAAAATGGGAATGCATAGTATGTGGACTAATTTATGATGAAGAATTAGGTTGGCCAGATGATGGTATTGCTCCAGGAACAGCCTGGGATGATGTTCCTGATGATTGGCTATGCCCTGATTGTGGGGTGGGTAAAGAAGATTTTGAAATGACAGAAATTTAATGATTGATACGCCAAAAAACTTAACCAGAAACATACTTGTTGGCTTGATTCTTGGTTTTGTTTTTGGTGCTTTCCTTTTTTACACAAATTTCTTTCCAAGTTCAGTAGATGCTTTTGTAGAAAAATATATCTTTAAGATGGGCGGAGATATCTTTATGAATCTCCTAAAATTATTAGTTGTGCCCTTGGTTTTCTTCTCTCTGGTAACAGGCATCTCTTCTCTAGGAAGTTCTCAGTCTTTGGGCAAGATTACCTTTAAAACCGTCGGCTTCTATTTATTAACCACAGGCATCGCTGTTTCTTTAGCACTTATAGCTGGTTCTTTCTTTCAACCAGGCTCTAATTATTCATCTGATATAGCCATGGCTGCACCAAGTTCATTACCTCAAGGGCAGGGAATTTACTCAACCATTGTTGGAATCTTTCCTTCAAATATTATTCAAGCAATGGCAGAAAATCAGATGCTGGCAATTGTATTTTTTAGCATTATTTTTGGTTTAGCTTTAAATAAAACGAACCATTTAACAGGAAATTTAAGCGATTCATTTGCAAAATTAAATACAGTATTTTTGCAGCTGATAGTCATGATTATGAGCTTTGCTCCATTAGGAGTCTTTTGTCTGATTGGTAAATTTGTTATTGCCGATGGTCTTGATATTTTCCAAGACGTTTTAGCATATGTAGTTCTCTTAATAGCCCTTCTTCTATTTCACGCAGCTTTTACCTACTCAATATTTTTAAAGTTTATTGGGGGATTAAGCCCATTAATTTTTTACAGAAAGATGAAAGATGTTGCTTTATTTGCATTTTCCACCTCATCAAGTGCAGCAACTATTCCAGTAACTCTTAAAACAGTAAATCAAGACTTGGGTGTCAATCAAAATGTTGCTTCTTTTGTTGTGCCTGTTGGCGCAACGATCAATATGGATGGGACGGCAATTATGCAAGGCTTAGCAACAGTATTTATTGCCCAAATGTCTGGCATTGATTTAACGCTATTTCAATATATTCAAGTTGTGCTGTTAGCAGTAGCAACATCAATTGGAACTGCTGCTGTTCCTTCTGCTGGAACTATTACCTTGATTATAATTTTGCAACAATTTAACTTACCACTTGAGGCAATAGGAATTATTCTCGCGGTTGATAGAGTGCTAGACATGCTCAGAACATCAGTCAATGTTACCGGTGATGCTGCAATTGCATGTATAGTTGCGAAAACTGAGAATCAGCTAGATGAAAATATTTACAATTCAAAGGCTTAATTACTAATTAAACTCAATTTTATTTGATAAAATCTAACGCTTGTTAAAAGGAGAGAAAGAATGAATATATTAATTGCCCCAGCATTGGGTGTTTTTGGTTTGATTGCTGCTTTTGTGGTATTCAGTTTAGTTATGCGTTATTCAGATGGAACTGATCAAGTCAAAAAGATTGGTGATGAAATTCATAAGGGCGCAATGAAGTTCATGAAAACAGAATATACCTATTTATTAATTTTTGTTGCCGTACTAGTTGTATTAGTTGCAACTTTTCTTACGATTCAGTCAGCGATTGCAGTTATAGTTGGCGCTGCCTGCTCATCTTTAGCAGGATTTATTGGGATGTATGCAGCGACAAAAGCAAATGTTAGAACTGCAACCGCAGCTCAACAAGATGGTGCGGCCGCCGCACTAAGCGTTTCATTTTATGGCGGCTCAGTCATGGGATTATGTGTCGCTTCTCTTGGTTTAATTGGCTTAGGTGGGCTTTTCTATTTCTTTAGTGAATCTCATGTTCATGCTCTTGAAGGATTTGGTATGGGCGCATCAGTTGTAGCATTATTCTCTCGTGTTGGCGGAGGTATCTTTACCAAGAGTGCTGATGTTGGAGCAGATTTAGTGGGCAAGATTGAAGCAGGAATTCCTGAAGATGATCCAAGAAATCCTGGTGTTATTGCTGACAATGTTGGTGATAACGTTGGTGATGTTGCAGGAATGGGATCAGATATTTTTGAATCTTACTGTGGATCAATGATTGCCTCTATTGCTATAGCTTACACTTTGGGTTCAAAGGAAATGATGATGTTTCCATTGGCTTTAACTTCAATTGGCTTAATAGCTTCTATCATCGGAATCGTAATAGTTAAATTGCAGTCTGCTAAGGCGCCTGCAAGTGCTTTACGCTCAGGAACTCTATTGGCGCCGGCAATATTTATTGCGATGGCATATTTTTTAACAAACAGCATATCTGGAGTCTCAATGAATGTTTGGTGGGCTGTGGTATGCGGCGCAGTTGGTGGAGTTCTAATTGGGTTAATTACTGAATACTATACTGGTGGAGATCCAGTTAAAAAGATTGCAGAATCAGGGAACACTGGACCTGCAACCGTTATGATCTCTGGTCTTTCAGTGGGAATGCAATCAGTTGTAATTCCTATTTTGGTCTTAGCAACAATTATTTTAATTTCAACAACTCTTTCCGGGGTTTATGGTGTTGGCATTGCTGCTGTGGGGATGCTTTCAACAGTCGGAATTACTATGGCAATTGATGCATATGGGCCAGTTGCAGATAACGCAGGTGGTATTGCTGAGATGGCTGGTATGGGAGAGGATGTAAGAGAGATCACAGATTCTTTGGATGAGCTTGGAAATACAACAGCAGCTATTGGAAAAGGATTCGCAATTGGAGCTGCAGCTTTAGCTGCACTTGCCATCATTTCTGCCTTCTCTGCAGTTGTTAGTCTAAATTTTGGTGATGCTTTCACTTTATCTTTAGGCCAACCAATTGTACTGGTGGGGATGTTTATAGGAATTTGTATCCCTTTCTTGATCTCCTCAATCACCATGACAGCTGTTGGAGATGCTGCATTTGAAATGATCAATGAGATCCGAAGACAATTTAAAGAGATTCCAGGTTTAATGGAAGGTAATGCTGATCCAGATTCAGAAAAATGTGTTGAGATTGCAACCAAAGCGGCTTTAAAGAAAATGATGTTACCAGGTATTATTGCGGTAGCGATGCCAGCAGTTGTTGGTTTTGGTTTGGGAGCAATGGCATTGGGTGGCATGCTTGCTGGCGGTCTTCTAGGTTGTGTTGCACTGGCTCTGTTTATGGCAAATGCCGGCGGCGCTTGGGACAACGCTAAGAAGTATGTTGAGAAGGGTAATTTTGGTGGAAAAGGATCTGATACTCATGCAGCAGTTGTTGTTGGAGATACAGTTGGTGATCCGTTCAAAGATACTTCTGGACCTTCAATGAACATCTTAATTAATGTGATGGCGATTGTAAGCTTAGTCATAGCTCCATTATTAACATTGAATGGAATGTTGTAAAAATTACTTAAGATGAAAAATAAGAAACCCGCAACAGCGGGTTTTTTATTTCTAATTTAACAAGCTATGCGTCTGCAAAAGCTATAGAGCCTGAGATCCATCTTTCTATCAACTGATTGGCTAGTTCAGGCTCCTCGTTGCATATTAATTCAGCGACTTTTTTGGTTTCCATTAGATACTGACTGTCTCTAACTAGATTCGTATATTTCATAGGTACAATACCTGTTTGTTGTGCGCCCATAATTTCTCCAGGGCCTCTAATTACTAGATCTTCTTCAGCAATTTTAAAACCATCTTGAGAGTCTACTAACACTTGAAGTCTTTGCGATGAAATATCTTGAATCTTATCTTTGTGCAAAAGAATACAAAAACTCTCTTTTGTTCCTCTGCCTATTCTGCCTCTTAATTGATGCAGTTGAGCCAAACCAAATCTTTCTGCATTTTCAATTACCATGATATCTGCATCAGGAATATCGACTCCGACTTCAACAACGGTGGTTGATACTAAGATTGAAGTTTGTGAATCCTTAAAAGCTTGGATTTGCTCTTGTTTTTTATTTGCTGAGAGCTTGCCATGCAGGCAACCAACTTTCTCTTTGCTAAAATGCTCAGATAAATCTTCGTAGGTTTCCATGACAGCATTTAAATCTAGGTTTTCAGACTCTTCGATTAAAGGGCATATCCAATATACTTTGCTACCTTTTTTTATAGCAGCTGAAATTCTTTCAATGAGTTTATCTTTTCCACTGAGCGGCAAGCATGATGTTTGAATTGGCTTCCTGCCTGGAGGCAGTTCATCGATTATAGATACATCCATGTTTGCATATACACTCATAGAAAGCGTTCTTGGAATAGGGGTGGCTGTTAATGTCAGCTGATGAGGCGCTGATGTCTCAGAGTCATTTTTTTTTCTTAAGGCTAGTCGCTGATTCACTCCAAACCTGTGCTGCTCATCAATTATAATGAGAGCAAGATTAGAAAACTCAACACTTTTTTGAAATAAAGCATGGGTTCCAACCATTAATTTGATCTTACTATCTTTGAGGTTTTGTAAGATTTTTTTTCTTTGGCTTGAAGAAGTGCTGCCAGTAAGAAGGGCTACTTTTTCTGCATGTTTATTAAAAAATGATTTCAAACTAAGAAAATGTTGTTCTGCCAGTAGTGTAGTTGGCGCCATAAAAGCAACCTGAAATGATGAATCAAGGGCCAAGGCAGCAGCCAAAGCACCTACCACTGTTTTTCCTGATCCAACATCTCCTTGAACTAATCTCATCATAGGAACTGCCTGAGAAAGATCCTCTTTAATCTCACTTACAACTCTTGCTTGAGCGTCAGTTAATTCAAAAGGAAAATTTGATTGAACTTCTGCTGTCCATTCATTCTCTCTAGACAATGGGAAAGCTTGATGTCTTTTTTGCTTACGTTTTAAAAAAGCCATGCCTGCCTGAAAAGCGATCATTTCCTCTTTTAATAGTCTTACCCTAGCTGGATGTGAGCCTCCAGGAAGCATTTCTTCGATGTTTATTCCTGCATCAGGATTATGAATGATTGCTAGGGCATCAATAATTTTCATGTTTAAAGACGAGTCATATTTTTCTACATCGAGAAAATCTTCTGCAAAATCTAGTTTTGAAATAGCTGCATGAATAAAACTCCTTATTTTTTTTTGACCTATGCCTTTAGGCACTCTGTAAACCGGAGTCAATTTTTTATCTTTTAATTCGTGATCACTTGAAATAACTTCATACTCAGGATGGATCATTTCTAACCCATACCTACTTAGACTCACTTTCCCATAACACAAAAGCTCGGTTCCGGCTTTAAGTTGTCTTGTTTGGGCAGGATGGAAATAAAAAAAACGAACATTGATATTAGAAGATTCATCAGTAGATTTAAGGACCATCATTTTTCTAGGTCTATACAGTGATTGGGCAGACAAGATCTTTACCTTGATTAATTTCTCATCTCCTGGTTGGAGATCAATTATTTGCGTAATTTTTGTTCTATCCTGATACCCAAAAGGCAGATGAAAGCAGAGATCTCTTAAGTTAAAAATTCCAATAAGATTTAGTTTTTCAACGATAGAGGGTCCGATACCCTTTAACTGAGTGAGTTCAATATTAGCCACTTAACGATAATACTTTTAATATAAGAACTTTAGAAACATATATATGAAAAAAGTTTTAATTATAGGTTACGGTGACATTGGTAGCAGGATAGCTGTAAGGCTTACTGAGCAAGAATTTATAGGGGTTTCTAGAAGTGCGCCTGCTCCTTTACCCAATGTTGAATTCATCCAACATGATTGGATGAAGGAATCTAAATTGACTTTGCCTTCTATGGATTTTTCTACCATTGTGATGATTTTAAAACCAAGCGCGCAAGACCCAGATGGCTATAAGAGAGGTTTCTTAGATGCATCATATCAAATGATGGACTTTTTCAATAACAACATAAGTTATGAAAAATTATTGATTGTTACTTCAACAAGAGTATATGGTTTGGGCAATGGAAGAAATATAACTGAAGATATAAAACCTTTGCCTGATGATGAGCAAGCAAGAATTATTTTAGAGTATGAAGACTTTGTGGCTCGTGAATCTAAAATAGAGCCTCTGATTTTACGCCCATCAGGATTGTATGACGAACAAGCTCATTGGATGAAAAATCATGTGGATACTTATAATGGAGAAAAATATCGTCTACGCTTCTCTGAAGCCAATATGTTCAGCAGAAGCAATCTTTCTTTGATAATAGCAAACTATATTTGCAACAAAGAATTATTCAATATATCTGGACCGCTGATTTGTAGTGAACCAGCCCAGAAGTACAGTGATGTTTTTTCTCTTGTTTGTCCTGAAAATTCTTTCGAAGATTTTTTTAAAAGTTCAGATAAGATTGGTAAGTCTTTTGATCCGCAAAAGTTATTAGACAGTGGTTTAATGTGATAATAGTGAAAAGCATTTAGGAATTTTATGTTTTACAGCATGACAGGGTATGGAGCAGGGCAAGCAACTTCAAAGAAGATTGAGGTCTTATGCGAAATTAAGTCTGTTAATAATAGGTTTGTAGATATATCTTTTAGAGGTTACAGCCTGCCCAATGATTTAGAGGAATACATAAAAAATCAGATAAAGAAAAAGTTTTTAAGGGGATCTTTTGAGATCAAAATTCATGATAATTTCCAGTCAGAGCATTCCTATGAACTTAACCAAGAAAGTATCAGGAATTTAAAGAGCACTCTCAAAACCAGCAAAGATTTTAAAAACTTAACTCTTAAACTAAGTGATCTTAGAGATATCCCAGGCCTGTTAACAGTCAGGACTTCAAAAAAAGATATTTCAATTTTAGGCAAGAAGGCATTAAATATTGCAATAAAAAATCTAGAAGAATCTAGAGCTAAGGAAGGTCAAAAAATAGAAAAAGTTATTCTCACGAAGATCTTATTTTTAAAAAATGCACATCAAAAACTCTCAAAGTCTGCATCTTCATTGCTAAAGCATCGAATTAAAACCATTAAGAGCAAGCTCACCAAAAAGAATATTGATATTAATAAGGATGAAATAGCTAATGAGCTTTCAAGCATAGCGCTGAAACATGATATAGCTGAGGAGCTTGAAAGAATTAGTTTCCATATTGAGTCCTTGGATAAATTATTCAAACTAAAAAATTCACATGGTAAAAAAATGGATTTTATCCTTCAAGAATTATTCAGAGAGGTGAATACACTATCAGTGAAAATAGAAAAACCTGATTTAAAAGATTTAGCACTAACCATGAAGTTAAAAGTAGAGGAGCTGCGTGAGCAGGCTCAAAATTTAGAGTGATGAGAGATCCTAAGCTTTTTTTGGTTTCGGCCCCTTCAGGAGCAGGCAAGTCATCTTTAATTGATGCGGTTTTAGCCAAAGCAAAGCAATCTAATTTGCCTCTAGAACTATCCATCTCTTATACAACAAGGTTGCCAAGAAAAGGTGAATCAAATGGCAATCAATATTTCTTTATTTCTAAAGAAGACTTTCAAGATAAACAAAATTCTCATTTTTTTCTTGAACATGCAAAGGTTCATGATAACTGGTACGGCACTTCTGTAGAATTCGTGCAATCAAAACTGAGTGCGGGAGTAAATTTAATCTTAGAAATTGACGTTCAGGGGTTTAGGCAAATCAATGATTTATCTCTTGATTATGATTCTATTTTTATTCTTCCCCCGTCCATAGATTCTTTAGAGGAAAGAATAAAAACTAGAGGAGATGATGACTTAAAGTCCATTAATTTGAGGTTAAAAAATGCAAAAGATGAATTGGCTTATGCAACTGAATATAACCATATAATTATTAATGATTCTTTTGATGATGCTAAGGCTCAACTTTTTAATGTTATTGCTCAAGAAAACTCGATAATTAAGCAAAATATGAAAGAAGTTGAACAGTTTTTAGCTCAGCTATTGTCTTATTAGGCAAATAAACACTAAAATACGCCCTCGGAGAAAAACATTATGGCAAGAATTACAGTAGAAGGTTGTTTAGATAAGGTTCAAAGTAGATTTGAATTAATCTTACTGGCATCAGGAAGAGCAAGACAACTTTCAACAACTAGCAGAGAACCAATGGTGGAGTGGGAAGATGATAAGCCCACTATTGTTGCTTTGAGAGAAATAGAAGAAGGGCTTATCACAAAAGAAATTCTAGATAAAACTCTTGAAGAAGATTTATTGCTGGATGAATTTGCTATCGACAGAGAAAAGCCACAACAAGAAAATATCGGCTGATGTCAATCCTGGAGCTTCTAATTGAGTGACCGGGTAGTCCCCAACCAAGCCCTTTTAGACTTCTCTAACAGAAAGCTCCTTTCTCCAATTCCCAAAAAACTTTACGAATCCGCTAAAGCCTACTTTCCTAAAAAAGACTTAGACCTATTACAAACTGCATATAATGTTGCATTTGAAGCTCACAAAGATCAATTTCGTAAAGAAGGCTCAGCATATATAACGCACCCTGTTGCAGTAGCATCAATTTTAATTGAACTTAACCTAGACATTGAGACGGTCTGTGCTGGCTTAATGCATGATGTATTAGAGGATAGTTTTATCAAGAAATCATATCTAGAAAAACTATTTGGTAAAGACATTGTAGCTATAGTGGATGGTGTTAGTAATCTGAATAAACTTGATTTTAATAGCATAGAAGAGCGCAATGCTAACAATTTACAAAAGATGGCCTTGGCGATGTCCAAGGATATAAGAGTGATCATTGTAAAATTGTGTGATCGATTGCATAACATGAGAACCATTGAATTTTTACCGAGAGAAAAACAAATTAGAAAATCAATTGAAACTCTAGAGCTCTATGGCCCAATTGCAATAAGGGTTGGCATGCAAAACATACGCGTTGAGCTTGAGGATTTAGCTTTTAGGTGTATTCATCCAATGAGAGCAAGAATGCTTGAATCTGCAGTAAAGCAGGCTATGGGTGGTAGAAAAAGAATCATCTCTAAACTAAGAAAGGAGTTCAAGCATCATTTAAAAGTTAATGATGTTACTGCTACTGTCAAAGGGCGGCAGAAATCATTAAGTAGTATATATGCAAAGATTAAAAATAAGAAAAAACCATTTTCAGAGATACTTGATGTATATGCTTTTAGAGTAATTGTTAATTCAGTTGATGATGTGTATAGGGCCCTGGGCATCATTCATAATATTTGTAAACCTATTGGTAGTAGGTTTAAAGACTACATTGCAATTCCTAAAACTAATGGCTATCAAGCCCTTCATACATCTTTAATTGCATTAGATGGTATTCCGATCGAAGTTCAAATTCAAACAAAAAGCATGGAAATTATTGCTCAAAATGGTATCGCTGCGCACTGGTCATATAAAACTAAGGACTCTGTAAGCTCAGACCTTATTGGAGCAAAAAAATGGATAGAAAGCTTTGTTGATCTTAAGGAAGCATCTAAAGACTCGCATGAATTCGTTGAGGCAATCAAAACAGATTTAATATACGATGAGGTTTATGTATTTACCCCTGCTGGCAGAATTGTAAATTTAAAATCTGGTTCTACACCCATTGACTTTGCATATGAGCTTCATACCGATTTAGGAAATAAGGCTATTGCATGCAAAGTAAATAGAAAATTTGCTCCACTAAATATCCGTTTAGAAAATGGACAATCGATTGAAATCATACCTTCAGACAAGTTAGAGGTTAGCCCTGACTGGCTTAATTTTGTTGTCACGAGCAAGGCAAGATCTTCTATACGCCATGCTCTCCGTCAGCAAAAAATTTCTCAAGCGAGGAAAGCTGGCAAGCTAATGCTAGAGAGTGAATTAAAAAGAGGCGGAGTAACTCTTGATGAATATCGGGGCAGCAGATTGTCCAAGGTTCTTGAGATGATAGGAGCTAAATCTCTAAATGAGTTGATAATTGATCTAGGGTCTGGAAAAAAAACTGGTGCATTAGTAGCTGAGAGATTCTTTTCAAGTTTAAACATTAAAAAGAATAAACACTCAAAATTAAAAGCCATGGTGTTATCTGATCATCAGATCGAAGGAGTTTCAGTGACTTATGCAAAATGCTGCATGCCTATTTATGGGGATCCAATCACCGCACATTCAGATACGGATAGGGGTATTGTTATACATCATTCAAGATGCCGACAGGTTGCACCCCACAGAAGTCATAATCTTCCATCAAGATATTTTCCAGCAATGTGGGGAAGCAACAGCAGAGAATTACATTATAAAGGGCATGTAAAAATACATTCAGAGGATAGACCGGGAATACTTGCTGAAATTGCCTCAGTATTTACAAAATCTAACCTTAATATCGTCAATATACAAAGCAGAGATATCGATGCAATGATAATAGAGTTTATTGTGGAGGTTGAAGTTTTGAATACTGATTCAATGAATAAATTAATGGTAAAATTACGCTCCCTAAGACATGTCACAAGTTGTTCAAGAATAGTAAATGATGCAAAGACCAAAAATGAAAAAACCAATTTTTACAAATAATGCACCAGCAGCACTGGGACCTTATTCCCAAGCAGTTCAATGGGGGGATATAGTTTTTATATCTGGACAAATACCCCTAATACCCGCTTCAGGAGAACTAAATAATAAAACCTTTAATGACCAAACCTTTCAGGTCATAGATAATTTGGAGGCAATTTGCAAGGAAGCAGGAGGCAGCCTAGATAATATTCTTAAATTAACAATTTTCTTAACAGATCTTTCAAAATTTGATGAAGTTAATGAGATTATGAGTAAAAGATTTTCCGAGCCCTTTCCAGCGAGGGCAACCGTAGAAATTTCTAAACTGCCTAAAGGGGTAGACATTGAAATGGATGCTATTTTATCAATAGATGTTTAATGTCTAAAAACTTAATTAATTTTTCTGATCTAACCAAGAAAGAAATTTTTGATTTAATTGAACTTGCTCATAATTTTAAATCAGAAGGTTCTCAAGATTATCGCAATGAAGACTTATTTCCTGACAAGAAGATTGTCTCTTTATTTTGTGAGCCAAGCACAAGAACAAAACTTTCTTTTGAAATCGCAGCACATAACTTAGGTGCAAAATTTATAGACTTTGATTTGCCTAATTCTTCCATGAATAAGGGTGAGACGCTTGAAGACACATTGGCTGCTTTAGAGATGATGGGGGTTGATTTATGCATTTTGCGTCACACTGAATCAGTGATCCATGATCTCGTAAAACATTTTTCTAACATGCAATTTATCAATGCTGGAGAAGGTGCAATTTCACATCCAACCCAAACATTAATTGACTTGATGACTATTCATGAGTCAAAAGAAATTTTTGAGAATCTAAATATTGCTATTGTTGGTGATCTTGATCACTCAAGGGTAGTAAATTCTTTTATGGAAGCCATTCAAATGGTGGGATATAAAAGCATAACATTTTGTGGTCATCCCGATCTTTGTAAAAATTTTATAGATAGCTCAATTGGTAATTTTGAGCCTGAGCTAGAAACAGCGCTGCAAAATGCTGATGTTGTAATGGCATTAAGGATTCAAAATGAGAGATTATCAGAAAAACTTACCATCAGTGCAAATGATTATGTTGAGAGATATCAGATTAATGTTGACTCACTTCAGGTAGCTAATCCAGATATGATTTTATTGCATCCAGGACCTGTAAACTTTGGAATAGAACTGAGTAGTGAAGCAAGCGATCTTCAAAATTGTAAAATTAGAAATCAAATTTTTAATGGGGTGGGGATGAGAATGGCAATTCTAACTAAACTTTTCTCTCACTCATAACTCTTTTAACTGTCTCGACGGTGTTAATCGTTGCTTGCTCGACTTCAATGTTAATGAGATCTCCCTTTTTGATGTCTTTAAAAGTAGTGACTGAGACTGTTTCAGGAATGAGGTGAATATAAAATGATGTCTTTAAAACTCTCCCAATCGTCAAACTGCATCCATTTAATGCAACATACCCTTTATAGAAAAAATACTCTCTTAAACTTTTAGGGATTTTAATTTGCAGATCTTTTGTTGCCTGCTTATTAATAACTTTTAAAACTTCGCCTGTTCCATGAATATGACCAGAGACTAGATGTCCGCCGATTTCTGTTTTGGCAGTCATAGAACGCTCTAGATTGACTTTAGACAACCTAGATATATTTTTTAAATTGGTTTTTTGTATGGTCTCTTCAATAACATCAAATTCTAGAAAATCTGTTTTGCCTTTTTTTACAGTTAAGCATACTCCATTGACGGCAACACTGGCCCCTTTAACTAAATTTTTAGAGAAACCTTTTGGAGCTTTGATGATCAGAGACAAGTAATCTTTGTATTTGGTAATTTTTTGAACTTGGCCTTTGCCACTAACAATTCCAGTAAACATTAAGCACCCCAGTTATTTCTATATTGTTCAAGCTCAAATGCGAAAGAATAAAAATCTTCATTGCTATGTGAAAATGCTATTAGGGTTTCTAGGTTAACGATGGATGAGACATGAATACCAAAGTCTTTCTCAAGCTCTGCTTTTGCAGATGTATTGCTAGTTCCCTTTTCCTGTCTATCTAGACCAACAAGAAATATTTTAGGTATTGCATTTAGATCTTCTAAAATTTTAATAGATTCTCTTGCAGCAGTCCCTGCTGATAAAACATCATCAATAATCATTACATTTCCAACCGGATTGGCGCCAATAATATTGCCACCCTCACCATGATCTTTAACTTCTTTTCTATTGAAAGCAAGTGGGCACGGGTTACCTTTTTGACTGAAGACCGTTGCAACAATTGAGGCCAAGAAGATTCCTTTGTAAGCGGGGCCATAGAGACAGTCAAACTCCATAGAGGAATCTTCAATAGCATCAACATAGCAATTAGCCAGTTTGAATAAATCGCAGCCATTAAGCATTTTTGCTGCATTAAAAAAATAAGGACTGCTTCTTCCAGATTTGAGTATAAATTTACCAAACTCTAAGGCGTGAGATTGCAGCGCTAGTTCAATAAAGGTTCTCTGGAAATCTTTTAGCTCAGGCATGTTTTTTGAAAACTCACTATATCTGCAATGCCATTTGATGCAGATTCAATCATTTCATCGAGTTGACTCTTGGTAAAAGGATATTTTTCAGCCGTTCCCTGGATTTCTATGATGCCACCACTTTCAGTCATTACCACGTTCAAATCTGTATCTGCTGAACTGTCTTCTTCATAGTCTAAATCTAAAAGAGGGAGCCCATCTTTTAATCCTATTGAAACAGCTGCAACATACTCTTTTATTGCCCTTTGATCATCATGGTTATTTTTGATAGCTTCGAACAAAGCAACACAAGCCCCAGAGATAGATGCTGTTCTGGTTCCGCCATCTGCTTGGATGACATCACAATCCACATTGATTGTTTTATCTTTTAGGTATTTCAAATCAACAGCTTGCCTTAAGGATCTGCCTATTAATCTTTGAATTTCCATAGTCCTGCCACTTTGCTTGCCTCTGGCGGCTTCTCTGCTCATTCGCTCATGAGTTGACCGAGGTAACATACCATATTCTGCAGTAATCCAACCTTCATTGGAGCCTCTCATCCATCTGGGAACATGGTTTTCAATGCTTGCTGTGCAAATTACATGAGTATCACCAAACTTTATTAGAGCAGAGCCTTCAGCATGTTTATTTACACCAACCTCAATTTCTAAAGGTCTCATTTGATCATTTAATCTATTATTTTTTCTTGTCATACAAATATTATATCTCTTTAAATGGTTCTATAATGTTTATAAGAGGAAAATCTATTATGAAAAACAAAGTACTTATCCCCATATTGCTTTTTAGCATCATCGGCTGCTCTGAAGGTTTTAATATTGATCTTACTTTTGGAGATTCAAAGTCAGAGTCAGACTCAGTTAATCTTGGTATTGATAATGCCTTTGCATCAACATACTTACCAATGGAATCAGAGCCTATACTTTTTAAGTCAGCTAATATTTATGATGGCTTGGGTGGGGAATTTAGGAATTATGATTTATTGCTTTCTGAAGGAAAAATTGTAGAAATTGGCGAATCCATATCAGCTCCTGGAGTCTTGGTGGTTGACGCAACCGATAAATGGATTACTCCAGGCATCATTGATATTCATTCTCATATGGGAGTTTATTCTGCTCCAGGGGTTACTACTAGTTCTGATGGAAATGAGGCTACTGCACCTGTAACTGCAGAAGTTTGGGCTGAACATTCATTGTGGACACAAGATCCACAATTTGCACTCGCACTTAAGGGTGGCGTTACTTCTTTTCATGTACTGCCAGGCTCTGCTAATTTATTTGGTGGCCGAGGTGCAACTTTTAAAAATATTTCACAAAACACGATTCAGGCTATGAAATTTCCGGGTGCACCACATTCGCTAAAAATGGCTTGTGGCGAAAATCCAAAAAGAGTTTATGGAAATCGCAGGCAATCTCCTTCAACAAGAATGGGTAATATGGCAGGTTACAGAAGCGCTTGGATAGATGCAGTGGAATATGCTGATGGGATGAATGAATCAGACGAAGATCGCCGTCCCACAAGAGATCTTGCTATGGATACTTTAATGGGTGTTTTAAATGGGGAAATACTAATTCAAAATCATTGCTATAGAGCTGAAGAAATGGCAATGATGGTTGAGTTGTCCAAAGAGTTTAATTATAAAATTACTACTTTTCACCATGCTGTAGAAGCATACAAAATAGCTGATCTTCTTGCTGACGAAGGAATTTGTGCTGCGATGTGGGCTGATTGGTGGGGCTTCAAGCATGAAGCTTACGATATGGTTCAAGCTAATGTAGCTATTATTGATCAAGCTAGAAATGGGACTGGTTGCGCCATAGTGCATTCAGATGATGAGGTTGGAATTCAGCACCTTAATCAAGAGGCAGCCAAAGCAATGGCAGCAGGAAATAGGGCAGGTTATGAAATTTCTAAAGCTCATGCTATGCGATGGATCACGAGCAATCCTGCAAAAGCTGCTGGGATACTTGACCAAACTGGAAGCATAGAAGTTGGTAAAGATGCTGATATTGTTCTTTGGAGCGGGGATCCATTTAGTGTTTATTCTAGAGCAGAAAAAGTTTTGATAGATGGAGCTGTTGCATTTGATATTAATGATCCAAAGATTCAGCCAATCACAGATTTTGATTTAGGTATTATTCAACCCCAAACTAATAGAGTGCAATAAGATGAAAAGTTTATCATTAACATTATTTATAATTTTCGCTGTCAATATTTCTTCAGAAACTGTTTTGCTTAAAGGCGGTTTAGTTCATACAGCCAACGGAGAAAGCGCGCAGACTCAAGATATCTTAATTTCTGACCAAACAATTGTTGGTGTTGGCACTAACTTGATCATAGATGGAAACACTAGAGTTATTGAATTAAATGGCTTGCCAGTAACACCTGGATTGATCTCACCTATGAGTAATTTAGGTATTGTTGAGATTAATGCTTTGGATGTGACTAGAGATGATGAATCAGATCTTTTAAGCGCAGGCTTTAGCATTTTTAATGCATTTAATCCTCATTCAACTGGAATTCCATGGAATAGAAGTAACGGCGTTACCAGTGCCATGAGCACTCCCAGCGCATCCTCATTTCCAATTTTTGGTTTAGGCTCTCATTTCATCTTAGATGGAAGTCTAGAAATTAAGGGTTCTAAAGATATAGCTATGTTTGGCAGATTGGGTGCATCTTATGGGTCACGTGCTGAAACTTTGTCAATGCTTGAATCACTACTAGAAATTGGAAAAATGGTTAAGACCATGTCAATTCAAGAAATTTTGGAAATGAATTTAGCTGATCAATTAGAGCTTCAATCACAAGATATTATTGCGCTCGGCAAAGTTGCTAATGATGGGATGCCATTGGTTTTAGAAACCAATAGAGCAGTTGATATCTTGCAAGCTCTATCAATGAAAAAAAAGTATGGCTTAAATCTAGTTTTAGTCAGCGTTGAAGAGGCTCCAATGGTTCTAGATCAAATCAAAGAGAGCAATACGCCAGTAATTATTGATCCAATGGATAATATACCTAATTCATTTGATGAGCTTGGATCAAGCTTAGATCTTGGAAAGATTCTTGATCAAGCTGAGATCCCTATAATGTTCAGCACTCAAAGGAGCCATAATTATCATCTGATGAGGCAAGGAGCAGGAAATGCTGTTGCTTATGGCATGTCTTATGAAACAGCAATCAAGGGAATGTCAAATACCGTAGCTCAAACTTTTAGGCTTAATAATAGAGGCTCAATTGAAGTTGGAAAATTAGCAGATATTGTTGTTTGGGACGGGGACCCATTAGAGCCATCTTCATTTCCTAAAATGGTAATGATAGAAGGCCAATTGCAAGACTTAAGCTCTAGATCTTCTAGGTTAACCGAAAGATATACAAATACTGAGAATAAGCCTTCATCTTACAAACACTAGATTTATGCTTTATTTGCCAACTCTAAAATTTGATTATAAGATTTTTTGATCTAGTGCTATTTATACCAGCAAATTTTTTACAAGTTTGCTGACAATTGCCATATCAGCCTTGCCTTCAAATTTAGGCTTAAGATGACCCATTAGTTTTCCCATATCCTGCATGCCCTCAGCTGAGACGGCTGCGATTCCTTCCTGGATAAGCGACTGGATTTCTTCTTCTGATAGTTGCTTTGGTAAATACTTTAGGATTACATCTAGTTGATTTTGTTCGGTAGCAACAAGGTCATCACGACCCCCATTTTTAAATTGTTCTATTGAGTCCCGTCGCTGCTTTACATTCTTGTTAATTAAACTAGAAATCTTGGCATCATCAACTTCAACTCTTTCATCGATTTCAAATTTTTTTATGTCTGAAATTAACATTCTCAGGGTGTCACGCGTGACAACATCCTTACTGAGCATTGCTGCTTTTAAGTCCTGATTGATTGTGTCTAGGAGAGACAAACTAGCGATAAGATCGTTGCCTTGAGAAACTAAATTTTCTATTAGTTTTATGTGCTCGCTTGATCGCGGCTGCCATTTTTCTCTTTCTTACGGCTGTTGGTTTTTCATAGAATTCTCTAGCGCGGATCTCTGGAACGATCGCAGCTTTTTCACAAGCACGCTTAAATTTTCTAAGACCAACGTCGAAGTATTCTGTTTCTTTTATAATAATAGAAGGCATAATTGGTGGGTAGTTTATTCTTTTTATGTAATGAATGCAAAAATTTTTTTATGATTACCCTAGGCATTGAAACATCTTGCGACGAAACGGCTATAGCCTTATATGATTCTGTAGAGGGGCTGATAGGAGAAGCTGTTTTTTCTCAAATAGAACTTCATGGAGAGTATGGTGGAGTTATACCGGAGCTTGCATCTAGAGATCATTGTCAAAAAATTACTCATATTTTTCATAAAGCAATGGGGGATATCCACCCTAGCAGCATAGATCAGATTGCTTATACTGCAGGCCCAGGTTTGTTGGGGACCTTATTAATAGGTGAAAATTTTGCTCAAGGGCTTGCACTGGCTCTTAAAAAGCCATTAATACCCGTGAATCATCTTGAAGGTCATTTGATGACTCCATTTCTTGGTGGAGAAAAATTAGATTTTCCTTTTTTAACTCTTCTTGTCTCTGGAGGTCACTCATTAATTATTGATGTTAAGGCTTTTAATGATTATGAAATTCTAGGTCAGTCAAGGGATGATGCAGTTGGAGAAGCTTTTGATAAAGTCGCTAAGCTTATTGGCTTAGGTTATCCAGGTGGACCAGAGATAGAAAAAATAGCTCAACATGGCGACCCTAATAAATTTCAATTTCCACAACCAATGCTGCACAGTGATGATTATGATTTTAGTTTTAGCGGTTTAAAGACCTCTGTACTTTATGCAGTGCAAGATCTAGAAAATATCACGCAGGATATCCAGGCAGATATTTGTGCATCCTTTCAGCAAGCAGCCACAGAGGTACTTGTAAAAAAAATTTCCAAAGCTTTAATAGATACTGGAAGAGAGGGCATTGTTTTAGCTGGTGGAGTAGCAGCAAATAAACTGCTCAGAGAAAAAATATCCACTCTTCAGGAATCTTTAAATATTAGGGCTTTATATCCGCCAATTGCTCATTGCACAGATAATGCAGCAATGATTGCATATCTAGGAAGCTTGAAATCAGATGAGGCAACATTTCATATAAAATCGCATGCTCGACCACGATGGCCTTTGGGAGAAAAATAGAATGCAAGATCTAATTTATATAAAAGATCTAAGGGTTCAAACAATTATCGGAATCTTTGGTTGGGAACGAGAAGTTAAGCAGGAAGTAAGCATTGATTTAGAAATAGAATTTGATTGCAAGAAAGCTGCAAAAAATGATGCCATTGAAGATACCATCGATTATAAAAAAATTACCAAAGGAATTATTAAGTTTGTTGAGGGATCTGAATTTCAGCTCCAAGAAACCTTGGCTGAAGGTATTGCTGATCTTGTAAAAAATAAATATAAAGTTGACTCACTAAAGTTAAGGGTTTCTAAGCCGGGTGCATTAAGACATGCTGAGGACGTTGGGGTAATTATTCACAGATGATGAAGTACTTCCTTTCACTTGGGAGCAATATTAACCCAGAGTTAAATTTGGATTTTGCTATTTCTTCATTGAGTAAAATACTTAGAGATACTAAATGTTCTTCAATATATAAAACTCAAGCTGAGGGTTTTGATGGAGACGATTTCCTAAATCTTGTCTATTGTGGCACATCCTCTCTATCGTTTGAGAGTCTCAAAAAAAAATTAAAAGCTATAGAAGATAGCTCTGGAAGAGACAGAAGCAGTCCAAAATTTTCTTCAAGAACTCTAGATATAGATATAGTTCTGCAATTAAGCGACGATGAGGAAATACTTTTTGAGAGTGATGAGATAGCCAAATATCGTTTTGTATCTGAGCCCCTTAGAGAAATATTGTGAGCTTATTTATAGTTTTTTTCTACTAAGCCCCAAGCAGCTTCTGCTAAGGGAGCCACTTGATTTCCTCTTTCCTCGGCATGTTTACTTGCTGCAGTGCCATCTCTCACTCTGCCCATAATTCCTTGAAGAATCCCTGCCAGTTTGAAGATATTAAAAATAGTATAAAACTCCCAATGTTCATCAAGATTCTTGCCGGTAATTTCAGAATACATATTCATGTATTCTTTTTCTGTTGGAATGCCATTTTCCTGGCAGAATTTTTGATCGCTTAACTCTGGAATATTTCTCCAACTAATACAGTGATAATTGAAGTCTGCAATAGGATGCCCAAGCGTTGAAAGCTCCCAGTCCAATACCCCCATAATATTATTATTTGTATTGAAAACCATATTATCGAGTCGATAATCTCCATGAACAATTGTGGTCTCATCTTCATCAGGGATATTAGAGGGAAGCCAATCTATTAAGTTATTCATTGCTGGAATATCTTGAGTCTCTGAAGCTATATACTGCTTAGTCCATCTAGAAACTTGCCTAGCAATGTAATTTCCAGGCTTGCCATAATTAGACAATCCAACTGCTTCATAATCCACCATATGAAGCTGGGCAATGACATTATTTTTGCTTGCATAAATTTGCTTTCTTTCTGCTGGAGACTTGTCACTTAGTAACAGATCCCAATAAATACTTCCATCAAGGAAATCCATAATAAAAAAAGGCGTACCTATAATTTCTTCATCCTCACAAAGACCATAAGTTTTTGGTACTGGAACCTTGGTTTCTTTAAGAGCAGTCATCACTTTATATTCTCTATCTACAGCATGAGCAGACGGTAACAAAACTCCTGGAGGCTTTCTGCGCAAGACAAACTTTTTATTTTCAGTTGTAATTTTATATGTGGGATTTGATTGGCCGCCTTTAAATTGAGCAATTTCTAAGATTTTTCCAGCAGATGCAATGTTATCGTTAAGCCACCCCTGTAAACCTAACTCATTAAACTTTAGGTTCTCAGCAACTTCCTTTGTTCCTGAGAAAATTTTATTACCATCCGGATTATTTGAATTGGAGTCGTTCATTATTATAGAGATTTACCTCCATCTATATTTAATATCTGACCGGTCACATATTCTGCTTCAGAAAGATATATTGCAGCATCCACAATATCTTTTTCGCTTCCCATTCTCTTCAAGGGAACCGCATCAATAATTTTATTTTTTTGCTCTGATGTCCACTCTGTGTTGGGTGGTTCCAGAATTGCACCAGGAGCTATTGCATTGACTCTTATGTGAGGAGCTAATTCTTTAGCAAGTGCTTTTGTGAGAGTTTGCAAACCAGATTTGGCCGCAAGATAAATTGAATGATTGACCAAAGCTTTATCAACATTAATATCAGTAATATTGATAATAAAGCCTTTATTTTTTTTTAGTTGTTTGTGAAATGATTGAATTAAAAAGAGCGGTGCTTTTAAATTACTGCCCATGAGAGCATCCCAATTTTCTTCAGAGAAAGTCCCTATGGGAGTAGGATAGAAGGTTGAGGCATTATTGATTAATGCATCAATGCTTATATTATTTGATTGTATTTTTGCTACTAACTTTTCAACTTCATTTGTATTATCAAGATTTGCTTGAACAAGCATGGCGCTATTAAATCTTTCGGCATTCATTTGATCAGCCAGACTTTCAGCCTCATCTTTAGAGGCATTGAAGTGAATCACAATGTCCCAGCCTTTCTTAAAAAATGATAAGGCCATCTCTTTGCCTATCCTTTTTGCCGCTCCAGTAATAAGAATTCTTTTATTCATATGATCTCTTGTAAGGCTTCATGATAAAGCAATTGTTTTTGATTCGAAACTTCAGACTCATTCACATTTGCCATTACCGAAAAGTCTATCGCCATGACCGATTGAAAGAGTTTCTCTAGGTAGTCTTGATGCTCATTTAGAAACCCATACTGTTTAAATTGCATCAATATTTCATAATTACGGCGCACGTTCATCTTTTCAACTAATCTTAATTTTTCTGATTTATTTTTAGAGTCAATTAAATTAATTACTTGTTCCAAAGATTCTAAAACTTTTATATATGAATTTGGGACTGGCAATGATGCACACAACTGAAAGCAATTTATTCGCTGCATATCAGCCCATTTAAGTTCAGGTAAATCTCCCTCACATGAAACGCATTTAAGATCTATAAACCATGGATCTGTTAAATGGAACTGGATTAAAGTTTTAAAGAATTGATCACTGCAATTATTTTCAAGCGCTTTTTTAGTTTCCATCCATACTCTTTCAGACGAAAGGTCGTTAAGTTCTGTTGAAGCAACAATCTTTGCAAATAAAACTTTTGTTTCCTCATGAAGATCAAAATCGTGGAGTTGTTCATATGACTTAAACCTTGCATATCTTAAGACTCGAAGTGGGTCTTCTTCAAAGGCAGGGGAGACATGTTTGAATATTTTATTTTTTAGATCTACTCGACCTTCAAAAGGATCAATAATATTTCCATTGTCATCTTTGGCCATTGCATTAATTGTAAAATCTCTTCGTTTAAGATCTTCTTCAAGGGTGACAGTTGAATCAAAATAAAATTTAAACCCTTTATAGCCAACACCAGATTTTCTTTCAGTTCTAGCTAAGGCATATTCTTCATTAGTTTCTGGATGAAGAAAGACTGGAAAATCTTTACCTATGGGTTTAAACCCCTTTTCTTCCATCTCTTGCGGACTAGAATTCACTACAACCCAGTCACGATCCTTAGGCTCCACCCCAAGCAACTCATCTCTTACGGATCCGCCAACTTGAAAAACTTTCATGCTAATACTGTACCGAAATTTTCTCTAAATCATCTATTCTAAGAGCCGTAAGTTTTCCTTTCCATACGCAGCCAGTATCTAAGCCAATAAAATGAGGGTTATTTGTTTGACCATTTAAAGATGCCCAATGACCAAATACATAATAATGTTTCATTTTTTTGTAGGATGCAGATTCATAGTGAAACCATGGCTTAAATCCTTTGGAAGCTTTTGTGCTTGTATTTTTCATGTCCAAAGCAGCATTATTCCCAAGGAATCTCATTCTAGTAAAGTAGTTGATAATAATTCTATATCTTTCTTTGCCTGTTAATGATTCATTCCAAGACTTTGGATCGTCACCCCACATTGCTTTAAGTATCTTGGATGAATTATCAGCCAATGTTTTGGAAACTTCACTAGCAAGATCCTGAGCTTTTTCTAGAGACCAAATCTCTGGAATGCCAGCATGAGTGATAATGAATTTATTATTTGTTGATTGATCGGAGATTTGAATGAGAAGAGGGCGGGTGATGAGCCAGTCAAAAATTTCTTTATTGTTTGCTGCCTTTAGTATTTTTCTTAACTTGCCTTTCCCCTGTTTAATGTTCATTAAGTAGAGCAAATAGAGATCATGATTTCCCAACACAGTGGTAATATTTTCATCTGCAAGGCAGTAATTTAAAACATCAAGAGACTTTGGGCCTCTGTTTACCAGATCGCCAGTAAGTATAATTTGATCTTTTTGTTTGTCATAATTAATTTTTTTTAACAATCTTATAAATTGATCAAAACAGCCATGCACATCTCCAATAATATAAGTGCTCATTTAAATATTTATGCTTTGAAAAACTAAAATAAAATCTTCAATAGATAATTCCTCTGCTCTTGCCTGCGGATTTATATGCAGCTTCTCATAATCAATTTCTAATTTTTTTAAATTGTTTTTAATTCCCTTTCTTTTATTCGCAAAAGATTGATCAACTAAGTTTGAAAATTCTTTGAATTTGCATAACGCAACCAAAGGATTATCTCTAGGGATGAGTCTAATAAATGAGGATTGAACTTTGGGTCTAATGTCAAAAGATTCAGGGGGAACATCAAATAAAATCGCTGTTTTAAAAAATGCTGCAATTTTTACCCCAAGCCTGCCCCAATCTCCTGAGTTATTTGAAGCACAGATCCTTAGCGCAACTTCCTTTTGGACTAAAAAATGCATATCTTCAATCCCATCAAAATAATTAATTAATTTAAGGACTATTTGCGTAGAAATATTATAGGGAAGATTCCCTACAACCCTATACTTAGCCTCATATAGAAATTCTAGAGGTGCTTTTAGAACATCATCATGAATAAATATATGCTCACTATCTGTATATTTATTTGAGAGAGTTAATATATTTTTTTCATCAAGATCCATGGCTGTTACTTTAATATCTTGACCCATTAACTGATCTGTTAATGCGCCAGTGCCAGGGCCAATCTCAAAAAAAAGATTATTTCTTTGAGGATTTATTGCCCTCTCAATTTCAAATAATATTACTGGATCTATAAGATAGTTTTGTCCGAGTCTTCGTCGATGAGCTCTGTCACTCATCTTAGTTGAGCTTCTGCTGCTTTTATTGCTTCTTTTATTGATCCAAGATTTGGCTTGATTTTTCCAGCAATATCTAAGGCTGTTCCATGATCAACAGATGTTCTTACAATTCCAGTGCCAAGGGTAATGTTAACTGCCGCTCCAAAACTTAAGGCTTTTAAGACTGGCAAAGCTTGATCATGATACATTGCAAGGTAAGCATCCGTTTCCTTTATTTTTTTAGTTGTGAAAGCTGTATCAGCTGAAATTGCATATGAAGCATTTATGCCCATTTCCTTACAAACTTTTACTGCTGGGTTTATTATCTTAATCTCTTCCATTCCCATTTTTCCATTTTCACCGGCATGTGGATTTAGTCCCAGGACAGTTATTGCTGGATGTTTGATTTTAAACTTTGTTTTTAATCCCGAATGCAAAGTTTGAATTATCTGAATTAATTTTGACTTTTGAATATTTTTAGCAACTTCAGCTAATGGGATATGAGTAGAAGCTAGAGCAACTTTAATCTTGCTTGAAGACAGCAGCATAACTGCATTTTTAGATTTTGTTTTCTTTTGAATCCACTCCGTGTGACCTTGAAAATTTTTAAAGCCACCATTAATAATATTACTTTTTTGAATGGGCCCAGTGACCAAGCCAACCTTTTTGCTTCTAAGACACTCGGCAATTCCAAAGTTAAGATTATCAATAATGTATTTTGCATTTTTAGGATTTAGGGAACCTGACGATGAATCTTTGCAACTGGAAATCTGCATAAATTGAACCGTTCCAAATTTATTTTTGTGTACAAATTTTATATTTTTTATCTCAACAAACTGAATCTTTAGACCTAGAATCTCAGATCTTGATTTTAATAGCTCAATATCAGCAATACAGATAATTGAAGAACGCATGTCTTGCCAAAACTTAGACTTTGATAGATATAGAACCAGGTCGATACCAATTCCTGCTGGTTCACCATGAGAGTAGAGCAGTCGATTCAATCTAGTTCTTTAAATTCTACAAATGCTTCTGCTCTGGTTGTGCGAAGAGTATTTTCTAATTCCTCATCAAACTTTCTAGCAAATAAAATACCATAGGCTCTGTCTTTAATGACTTCTTCAGTTAAGTCTTCTGTTCTGGCATCCAGCACTTGAAGAAAATGAAAACCAAACTCAGATTCAAAAACAGGAGATACTTCATTAACCGGAGATGCCAGCATCATCTTTTCAAAGGCTGGAGCAGTTTGGCCTTTACTGAGCCAGTCTAAGTCGCCGCCTCGATTTGCTGAACCAGGATCTTCAGAAAATTCCTTAGCCAGAAGACTAAAATCTTCACCATCTAGGACTCTTTTTCGAACTTCTTCTAATTCTTTTTTAGTAAAAGTTGCATCTCTTAATTTTGTTGTCATCATCAAAATATGACGGACCTTCCACTGATCTTCAAAACGCACCAGATCCCCGCGCTTGTCTTCAAGGTTCAATATATAGTAGCCAGAACTACTTTTTAATGGGGGAGAAATATACCCCTTTTTTTTACCCTTAAGGGCATCTGCAAATAAGCTTGGAAGATCAGTTAGATTCCTCCAACCCATCCCTCCGCCAGATGCCGCATTGCTACTTTTTGAATATTCTTTGGCTAAATTTGCAAAATCTGCGCCATTATTTATTTCTATCAGCAATGAATCTGCTTGATTTTGATCTGAAACAAGAATTTGACGTACAAATAACTCAGGAGATAATTCTTTTACAGCACCTTCTGTTGCCAAAAAGCCATCTAATTCTTGCTCAGTGATATTTACTTCTCTTCCCACTCTGCCTCTTTGAACTCTTTGGATAATCATTTCCTTCCTAATTTGTGCTCTAAGCTCTTCATAGGATTCCCCCTCTGATTCCAATGTCTTTATAAATTCCTCAAGAGATAATCCATTTGATTGTGCTATATTTTCAAATGCTGCATTTAATTCCCCATCTCCAACTCTAATTCCAGCTTGCCGACCCATTTGTAACTGTAACTCTTCTATAATTAACCTTTCTTGCACTTGCTCTAACATAACTTCCTTTGGTGGCATTTGAGCACCTTGTTCTTGATATCTTTTTTCAATTGTTGCAAGCATATTATTCACTTGCGATTCTAGGACCACACCATCTCCAACAATAATTGCAACTCTATCAAGGATTTCAATCTTTGCACTTAGTGAAAGAGGCAGGAGAATCGATAAAGCAATGTATATATTTTTATTCATAGTCATTATTGTACTTAATTAAATGTTTGCAGAGGTACCGATCAGCAAGATTATTTTTAATTATAAAAATAGTTAATTTTTTATTATAAGTTTGAGAATGTATTAGAAAAGAAGCTATTTACTCTTTTATTGATTCCAGTTAATCCCTTTAGCTCAAATTCAAAATTAATCCTACTTTTATTTTCAACTTCAATCATTTTCTTCCAGTCAGCATTATTATTGAATTGCTGGGCTTGATACTCAAGAAGATTATAATCAGACAATCTTTTGTCTGATGCATAGACCTTGAAAGTTAGACAGCAGTTTTCAAAACTAAAACCAAAATAAGTTTCTAAATTCTTATTAGAGTCCAAATCTTTACTAAGCCCACCAATTAATTTATAACCGTTAGATATTAATTTTTCTATTGAGAACTCAGCAAAATCTATCTCATTTTTATAATTTAACAGCGGTATATTAGTTTGAAAATTTCTTGAAAATGAAAGACGAGTTTCTGGTAGTTTAATTTCTATTCCTGTTTTGCCAAAATTAAGCTCATTTCTTTTTTGAGAAAAATTAGCTTCTATATATGTTCTGATTATCTGATTATCAAAGTATATATTTGTGCCAATTTGGTTATCTTTTTCAAAAGTATTATTAAGCATTTCGTTAATCACTTTACTTGACTCTAATTCATTCTTTTTAATTAATTGAATATTCAATCTGGCATCATGACTGATTTTTTTTTGCCATTTCAGTCTAGCCAAAACAAATTCAGTGTCAGGAACTCTATCTTTGCCAAAAAAATATCTTGTGTTTAGTCTATTTAAATTCCCAAAATTACTTTGATGAAGATCAAAAATAGGGTCCATAGATTGATTTATATAATTTGTTTTCTGATAGACAATCTCTGGGACTAAAATAGCTAGGCTTTGCTGAGATGGTTGCTTTAAGAGGGAAGAAATTTTTACTTCAATCGAGGGGATTGAAGTGGTCTTATGGGGAGTCTTTGAATCATCAAGGTTATATTTCTTGTTTATGAGCAATCCATTAATTGATAGATCAAAATAGCTAAGAGCATAAGTAGTCTCTGCCCCAATTTCTGTGATTAATCGTTTTCCAGTTTGATTATTTTTAAGAGTATTTGGAGGTAAATATTTATTTCTATTTATATCAAAATCCGCATAATTGGCTTTTGCGAAATATGATAAAGAATGTGTATATTTTTTATATTCAATATTTACCTCTGGTTTTTTGATATATCCATTAGCTATAAATGGATTCAAACTTTGAAAACCTTGGCGCATAATGCTAGCTGAAAAATTTTCAAGCAAGATATTTGCTGATATAGATTGCAAAAGATAATGATCACGTTGATTAGCTATGCTTGTGTGGCTAGAAGGCAAGTCCAGCAATACCATTGAATCAGAAGATTTTGCCCAATCAATAGATGTTGAAATTTTTGAAAGGCTTCTTTTCTCTTTTAGACGAAATGCCCATCTATCATGATCATCAAGATCATATTGTTTTCTAAACTTTTTATCTTTTGGAAAAAATAGAAGATCAAAAAAATTTTTGGAGTTAGATTTTGTTAGATATCTATAATTGGTTTCAAAGCCAACGCCTCTATCTTTCAAGACTCTGGGAGCGATTGTAAGATCAGATTCATTAGAAATAACCCAGAAATATGGCGTATATAGGTCTACCCCATCAGAGCCAAGATTTAGCTCAGGCTCTAGAAAGCCACTCAATCTTTTTGTGGTTGCCGGAAAGGGCAAATATGGTAGCTTTAAGATTGTTTTTCCCAAAGCTTTAAGAGTTAGATTGTGAATATAACCTCGCTCTGATTGATTATTAATTAAGATTTTATTTGCTCTAATTTCCCAACCCTCTGAGGTATTACTGCAAGAGCTAAGACTAGTATTTTTAAATTCAAGATTTTGTTCTAAATTTCCATCCAAAGACTGAAAATTAATTAATAAATTTCTTTCTCTCAGATATGCTTTTCCATCAATTAATCCCAAATTACCAGAATCTTGCTCTATAGAGCCCGTTAAAAATTTAAAGCTATTACCTGAATTATTAATATTTCCATTCTGTATATCTTTTACATAATTTTGATTTTGAACATATGTTGCGCTTGAAGCATTCATCTTGCCTCCAGCAAATCCAATTAAAACATCTCCTTCAAGGAAGATAGTTCCATTTGATTGAATATCTATTTTGTCAGCATCAATTAAGGAGGATTCATATTTTTCTTCAATTAGAGGGTAGCTTGGATTTGCACAACCCTGGAGTGACTGATCATTGAATGGCTTTTGTTCATAAAAAGAAAAAGTAGCTGCGCTTAATTGAAATTGAGTAAAGGCAAAAAGAAGTAATAAAAATAAGCTCTTATTAGAAGTAGTAATGGTTTGGTGTCTAGTAAACTTCAACAATTATCTTTTTTAGAGGACATTTCTTTAAGCTCTCTTAGGGTATCTTTTCCATAAAACATTTCATCCCCACAGAAAAATGTAGGAATTCCAAAAGCTCCTTTTTCAACAGCTTCAGATGTATTAGCTATTAGCTCTGCCTTGATCTCGTCTTTAGAAATATTTTCAATCACCAAGTCTGGATGGCAATCATGCTGAACCAAAAGCTCATGAAGTGCCTCTGCTGAATCTAGTTTCAGGGATTGCTCCCACAGCCCACTTAAGACTATTTCGATATAAGAATTAAAAAAATTATTTTGTTGAGCAACTATTGCTCCTCTGATGAGGGAGATGGTATTGACAGGGAAGTGCTCATTCATTTTAAATTTTGTAATGTTATGTTCTTTCATAAATCTCTTAAAAGCAGTATCAAATTCATATTTAAATTTATTTGGAATTTCAGCCAATGTGATGAATGGGGGCTGATTATTGGATAGCTTCATGATGCCTCCTAGTAGACAGGGCATGTAGTGAAATTTTATGTCATGAGTTTTTTCTATATTCTGGATTGCTTTATGGCATAAATAGGCGTTTGGGCTTGCAAAGTCAAAAATAAAATCTACATTCATAGTCGTCCTCAACTCTTACGCTTATAATAATTCTTTAACTTGCATCAACCAGTTTAAAAATGCAACATCAAGCAATAATAATTACAAAATTTGGGGACATAAAATGGGTTTAAAAGATAAAGTTTTATTTATAACCGGTGGTAGCAGAGGAATAGGTCTTGAGATAGGCAAACGTGCGGCAAGGGATGGCGCAAGGGTAGTTCTGGCAGCAAAAACAGCAGAGCCTCATCCAAAACTTGCAGGCACAATATATACCGCAGCAGAAGAAATTGTGGCTGCTGGTGGAGAAGCATTGCCGATTATCTTAGATGTTCGAGACGAGATGAATGTTAGAGAAGCTATAGAACAAACCATTAGTCACTTTGGAGGTATAGATATTTGTGTTAATAATGCATCCGCAATTTCTCTTACAAACACTCCTGATACAGATATGAAACGCTATGATTTAATGCATCAAATTAATGGTAGAGGCACATATTTGGTAAGCAAGTACTGCATTCCACATCTCAAAAAATCTAACAATGCACATATTTTAAATTTAGCGCCACCTCTTGATATGAAGCCAAAATGGTTCGGCCCCCATCTGGCTTATACCATGGCAAAATTTACAATGAGTATGTGTGTTTTAGGCATGGCTGAGGAGCTAAAGCCTAATGGAATAGCTGTTAACGGCCTATGGCCCAGAACTGCAATTGCAACTGCAGCGGTAAAAAATATCTTGGGTGGTGATGAGTTAATGCGCATTTCAAGAACACCTGAGATTATGGCAGATGCAGCATACGAAATTTTTAATAAAAATTCAGAAGACTTTTCTGGTAATTTTTGTATAGATGATTTGGTTTTGTATGAAGCTGGCGTAAGAGATTTTACTCATTATGCTGATGTTCCTTTCGATCAACTTGCACTTGATTTCTTTTTGCCAGATGAAACGCCGTTGCCAGATGAAATAAAAAATAGTTAATTTGAACGAAAAAGATATTTTAAAGCTTGCCGCAAAATGTGGTTATCCATCCCAAAGAGCCGTTGCTTTAAAGACTGAAGCAAGCGGCAGGGAATACTGGAGGCTAATTGATAAAAATAAAAGTGTTGTCTTATGTTTTTTGGATCCTCAAAATGGCAGCCATGCCCAGTTTATTAAAATAGCAAATATTTTTTCAGATCATGAAATTAATTCCCCTAAAATATTAGACACCTTTCCTGAATTGGGCATCACGATTCAAGAAGATCTTGGGGATTTAAATTTATTAGAAGTCGCCGATGCTAATAATTCTATGAAATTAACTCTACAGTGCTTGGATCTATTGATTGAAATCCAGGCAATTCCAAATCTAAAAATCCCATCTCTAACAAGGGATGATCTTGTAAATCAAATGAACTTATTCAATGATATTTTTTGCAATGATTTTCTAGATATAAAAGCTGACTCCTCAATAAAAAAACTCATTGAACAAGCAGCTGATGAATTATCTATTCAGCCACAGGTTAATTGTCACTTTGATTTTGAAAGAAGAAACTTAATTCTCTCTGAGCTTGATGAGATTTTTGTAATAGATTTTCAAGATTTATCGCGTGGGCCAATTGGCATTGATTTGGCTGGAATTTTGCTTGATCACTACCGTTTAGCTGATTTTGATGAGATGATTAAACCCTTAAAATATTTTCAAGATAGATCATCTATTGATAGTTCTACAGATCCATTTGAACTCTTGAGATGGGGAGGAGTGCAGAGAAATTTAAGGATATTAGGAGTTCTCTCGAGGCTACACCTCTATGAAGGAAAAGATTTTCGTCTAAGAGACATGCCCTTAATATTAAAAAATTTAATCTCTGTTATTCCCGATAATTGGATTTGTAAAGAATATTTAATAGAAGTAATTGAACCAAAATTAAAAAACAAATTATTAATGCTATGAAAGCCATGATTCTTGCAGCTGGAGAAGGCAAAAGACTCCAACCTTTAACTTTAAAGACTCCTAAGCCCTTATTAAAAGTTGGATCATCCTCTTTAATTGAACATCAAATTAATCGTCTATCAGATATTGGAATTAAGAACTTTATTGTTAATGTTTCCTATTTAGGCGAACAAATTACAGAATCCTTAAAAGATAATTCGCATTATCAAAATATTACTTTTGTTGAGGAACCATTTCCTTATGGAACTGGAGGTGCCTTGGTGAATGCTATGGATCGTTTGGGAGACGACCCATTTATATTATGTAATGCAGATATTTTCACCAAAATTGATTTAACCAAGCTGCCAAGTACAACTGAGGCAGCTCATTTAATCGGCACTCCAAATCCAAAGCATAATTCAGATGGAGATTTTTCTGTGCTTGGTAACTCAGTAATTATTAATGAGCAAGAAAATCATTTAACTTGGTCAGGAATCTCATTAATTAATCCTAAAATTTTAAAGGGGTGTTTGGAAATAAATTTTCCATTTGATATTTGGAATACCGTGTTCAAGCCCTTCATTAAAAATCAAAAAATTACAGCTCACCAAGATACCTCCTTGTGGATAGATGTTGGAACAATTGACAGGTTAGAGCTTGCAAGAGCATCGCTAAAAGAAGAAAATTAATCCATCATGCAAAATCAATCACTCATTGCGCCCTCAATTCTTTCTGCAAACTTTGCCCATTTAGGTGACGAAGTGAAATCAGTTATGCATGCTGGAGCAGATTGGATTCATTTTGATGTTATGGATAATCACTATGTGCCTAATCTAACTATCGGCCCTATGGTTTGCAAATCTCTGAGAGATGACGGCATTAAAAATTTTATCGATGTACATTTAATGGTTGAGCCGGTTGATGAAATTGCAAAAAGTTTTGCTGAAGCAGGCGCAGATTTAATTAGCTTTCATCCAGAAGCTACCAAGCATGTTGCCCGAACCATTGATTTAATTAAAAGTCTTGGTTGTAAAGCAGGTATTGCTTTAAACCCAGCTACCTCAACATCCGTTCTAGAAAATATTATTCAAGACATTGATTTGGTTTTATTGATGAGTGTCAATCCAGGATTTGGCGGGCAGAAATTCATACCAAGCACACTCAAAAAAATACAAGATGTAAAAGCAATGATTGATCTGCAGGATAGAGATATTTATTTAGAAGTTGATGGTGGTATCAATCTTGAAACTATTGCCAGTGTCTCTAAAGCCGGAGCCAATGTATTTGTTGCAGGATCAGCAATTTTTGGATCATCAGATTATGAAGAGACCATTCAAAGTTTTCGTCAAAAAATTTCTTAGCTTAGCTTTAATTATTTTTTCTACCCAAACTTATGGGAATATAGAAGCAAGTTTTGAAGGAAAATCAGCCAAGCTATTTCTAAGAGTTGCTAACACCAATGAATCTCGTAGCAAGGGTCTAATGTTTCAAGAGTCTCTTCAGAAAAATCATGGGATGGTTTTTATATGGCCATCAAGCAAAAAACAGTGCATGTGGATGAAAAACACATCAATCCCTCTTAGTGTTGCTTATCTTGGAGCCGATGGCAGAATACTGGAGATTTATGATATGGTCCCTTTTTCAGAAGAGTCTGTTTGTTCTTCGCAAAAAGCCAGAATGGCTGTTGAGGTGAATCAGGGATGGTTTTCTAGAAATTCAATTGCTAAGGGCGATAAAATTAATCTTTAAAAAATAAACTTGATGATAACAAAAGAAGAATATAACAACTTCAAAGAGGCTAATTTCAATGTTCTTCCAATAAGTAGAACAGTTTCAGCCCCTGAAGATACTCCTCTGTCTTTGTATTCAAAAATAGCAGATCAAAAAAATAATTTTTTACTTGAATCAGTGGAAGGAGGAGAGAGGTGGGCACAATATTCCATCATTGGATTTGATTGTATTGATACTATAAAAGTATCGGGTAACACAATTGAAACCTCAATTGCTGGCGTCACGAACAAGTTTATCTCTGAAAATCCTCTTGAAGCCATTGAGGAACTTACTGCTCAGTATCAGGCACCAGACATAGAAAATTTGCCAAGATTTCATGGCGGCTATGTTGGCTTTTTTGCCTATGAAAGCTCTCAATATGCAGAATCTAAAATAGCTAAACTTCCCAGTAAAGGATCTAAGTTTAATGAGCATATGCCTGATATTATGTTGGTTAAAGCTGAAAAGCTTATTGTCTTTGATAATTCAAATAATACGACGCAAATTATTCTTAATGTAAGTCTTCAAAATACTTCATATGAATCAGCTTGTTCAAATCTAGATGAGATAGAAAATCTAATCTGTCAACCAACTTCTTTGGAAGCTGATCACTTTAATGAGATAACGAATACATTTGAATTTAAGTCAAATTTTTCTAAGGAAGAATATGTTGATGCTGTTAGCACCATTAAAAATTACATCGAAGAAGGAGACGTAATGCAGGTGGTTTTAGCGCAAGATTTTTCGGCAACTTTTGATAGAGAGCCGTTTGATTTATATAAAGCAATAAGAAAATTAAATCCTTCTCCTTATATGTATTATTTAAATTTAGATGAGTGCCAAATTGTGGGCGCATCTCCAGAAATCTTGGTAAGACTTGAAAATCAAGAAATCACTCTTAGGCCTATGGCAGGTACACGAAAAAGAGGACAAAACTCAGAAGAAGATCAGTTCAATCAAATAGAATTACTCAATGATCCAAAAGAAAGAGCTGAACATCTTATGCTGATTGACCTAGGTAGAAATGATGTTGGGCGAGTTGCAGAAATTGGATCAGTGAAGGTGACAGCTAAAATGGTTATTGAAAAGTATTCGCATGTCATGCACATAGTGTCAAATGTGGTTGGCAGACTGGCTTCTGAATTTAATTACTTCGATGTCCTCAAAGCAGCTTTGCCAGCAGGAACATTGTCTGGCGCTCCTAAAATAAGAGCAATGGAAATAATTAACGAGTTAGAACCAAGCTCAAGAGGAATCTATGGTGGAGCAATAGGATACATTGGCTGGAATGGAAACATGGATACAGCCATCGCAATTAGAACAGCTGTTATTAAAGATAAAAAAATTCATGTAGGTGCGGGAGCGGGAGTGGTTGCTGATTCAATTCCTGAAAATGAATGGTTGGAATGTAGACAAAAATCTAAAGTGTTCATTGATGCCATGGAGATGATCTCATGATTTTAGTTATTGATAACTATGATTCTTTTACCTACAACTTGGTTCACTATATTGGTGAGTGTGATCATGAAGTTGTGGTTAAAAGAAATGATGAAGTGACCATGGCTGAAATTAACTCACTTAATCCTGAGAAAATTGTTATTTCTCCTGGTCCCTGTACACCAAATGAAGCTGGGATCTCTACTGAGATAGCTCAAGAATCTAAGGTTCCATTATTGGGAGTATGCTTGGGTCATCAATCAATTGGAGTGGCATTTGGAGCTAAGATCATTAAGGCTCCTCAAGTTTTTCATGGGAAAAAATCTAAGGTTATGCATTCTAATTCAATATTATTTAAAGAAATACCTAGCCCATATTCAGTGGTGAGATACCATAGCTTAATAATTGATAGCTCAAGCTTGCCTAAAGATTTGAAAGTAATTTCTACAATTGTTGATGATCCAGCAATCATCATGGGTGTCGAACATATTTCTAGGCCTATATATGGCGTTCAATTTCATCCTGAATCCATTGATACTGATCATGGAATGCGATTAATCAAAAATTTTCTAAATATATGATCCAGGACTTCATTAACCAACTCGAAAAGAAAGAAGACCTTGATTTTCACTCTATGCAGTCTGCGATTGAATCGATCATGACTGGAGATGTTGATGATCTGTCCATTGAGGCATTTTTGTTAGCTTTAAATGCAAAAGGCATCAAAGAAACTGAAATTACAGCTGCAGCTAGGGTTATGAAAGAAAAATCTCTCACATGTCCCTTAGGAGATGGAGATCATATAGATACTTGTGGAACAGGCGGCTCGGGCTTGCATACCTTTAATTGTTCTACGGCAGCATCTTTTGTGGCTGCTGCTGGCGGCGCTGCTGTAACCAAACATGGTAACAAGGCAGTATCTAGCAAATCTGGCAGCGCAGATTTATTGTTAGCGGCTGGTGCTGATATAACCCATGATAGAGAAAAGCTTGAAAGCATTTTTAAGAGAGTTGGTTTTGTTTTCTTGTTTGCGCCGCTCCATCATCAATCTATGAAATATGTTATGCCAGCAAGGCAGAAAATAGGCAAAAAAACTTTATTTAATTTGCTTGGCCCTCATACCAATCCTTGTGATGCAAGAAGACAGATTTTAGGCGTTTATCAAAAAGACCTAGTTAAAACGTTTGCATCAGTTGCCAAGAATTTATCTATGGATCATGTGTTAATTGTGCATGGATTTGATGGATTGGATGAAATAACTATTACAAACTCAACTTACATTGCAGAGCTAAAAAATAATACTATTTCTGAGTATGAAATTTCTCCCAAAGATTTTGGCTTATCTTTAGGAACTCTCTCTGAAATTTCAGCCCAATCACCTGAAGATAGTTTGCAATTGATACGAGAAGCTTTTGCTGGAGAAAAATCTTCTGTGCAAGATATGATTGCCCTTAATGCCGGTGCAGCTTTATATTTAGCAAAAAAAGTAAATTCAATCGCTGATGGTGTTGAGTGTTCATTTGAATTAATGAATAACGGCATGGCTGCAGATAAGTTAGCTTCATATGTGCGAGTATCAAATAGTTAATGAGCATTCTAGAAAAAATTGTTTTAAACACAAAAGCTAATCTTGTCCATAAAAAGGCAGAATTATCTTTGAAGCAAATAAAGAGCTCTTTGGAAGATCTTCGGCTTCCTAAGGGAAGATTTAAAGATATGATTTCCACAAAAGACGAAGCTATTATTGCAGAAATCAAAAAAGCTTCACCAAGCGCAGGAATTATTGCAGAAGAATTTGATCCTGTAAAAATAGCAGTTGAATATGAGGCCTTTGGAGCATCTGCTTTATCAATTTTAACCGAAGAAGATTTTTTTATGGGCAGCGTTAATTATTTAAAAGAGGTTAAGAGGGTTACTGCTTTACCAATTTTAAGAAAAGATTTCATGATTGATGAATATCAAATTTATGAATCTAAATTGATTGGCGCAGATTGTATTTTATTAATCGCATCTATTCTTTCTGATTCACAAATAGAGAATTTCATTAATATTGCCAAAAAGTTAGAACTGGATTATTTGATTGAGGTGCATGATGAAAATGAACTTCGAAGAATTGAGCATTTTGAAGATGCTTTGATAGGTGTAAACAACAGAGATCTAAAAACGTTTGAAGTTGATCTTGGTAATTCTGTTCGCTTAAGAAATTTATTCAAACAAAAAAATATTTTTATTGCAGAATCAGGAATTCAATCTAGGGAAGATATAGATTATTTAAAACTTAACAACATTAAGGTCTTTTTAATTGGAGAAAGCTTAATGAGGGGCTCTTTTTAAATATAAGCACTTGATGAAGTCATCACTTTAGCGGTTAAGTTCATAACTTTTTTTGTTGGCTCAGACAATGATTCACTTCCATTTTCCATTGCTTCTTGAGCATGCTCATCTTCATCAGCTCGCATAGTCTTTAAAATTTCAATTGTTTTAATATCATTTTTAGAAACTTTGTCTAAATGTTTCTCAAGGTGTTTAACAACTTGTTTTTCAGTTTCTTCAACGAACCCTAAACTAGTTTTTTCACCAAAGCTTCCAAATATTGCACCAATGGCAAATGATCCTGCATACCAAACAGGGTTGAGGATTGATGGTCTTCCATTTAACTCATCAAGACGCTTTTTGCACCAAATTAAATGATCTGTTTCCTCTTCTCCGGCCTGTACGAGATGATTTTTTATCTCAGCATCTTTGCAGACCATTGCTTGACCCCTGTAGAGTGCCTGAGCTGCAACTTCGCCGGCTAAATTTATTCTCATTAGTTGGGCCGATAGACTCTTCTCTTTTTTTGAGAGGGAGGAAGAGGTTTCATTGGCTGGATATGATCTGCCAGTACCACTTTTTTTAAATGATAGTGTTTTCAAAGCAATGTCGCACTCATTTATAAAATTATCTAGTCGATTCATTTTAATCCCTTATTGCCAATATCTTTTCGATAAAATGCCCCATCAAAGGATACAGATTCTACCAGATCATATGCTTTTTTTTGAGCCTCTTGAAGATCTTTGCCTAGAGCAGTTGCGCAAAATACTCTTCCTCCTGATGTTAAAACTTTATCACCTTGAAGTCTTGTGCCTGCATGAAATAGCTTCATTCCAAATTCATCTGTGGGTTTAATTATTACTTCATTATTTTTTGTATAACTTTGAGGATACCCTTGACTTGCAATTACCACCCCACAAGCATGTTCATCAGTCCACTGAATTTGATAAGCGTTTAGCTGATTATCAATTGCTGCAAGACATAGCTCAACAAGGCTTGATTTTAATCTGAGAAGAATAGGTTGAGTTTCAGGGTCTCCAAATCTGCAATTAAATTCAAGAACTTTTAGTTCTCCATTATTGATCATGAGTCCAGCGTATAAAAAGCCAAGATAGGGCGAGCCTTCAGCAATTAAACCATGCATGGTAGGTTTCATCACTTCATCAATAATTTTTCGATGCATCTTTTCATCAACTATTGGTGCGGGTGAATATGCACCCATTCCACCAGTATTTAAACCCTCATCACCATCACTCACGGCCTTATGATCCTGGCTGGTAGCAAGTGGGATCATCTTATCTTTGCTCACCACCGCGATAAAACTTGCCTCTTCGCCAATTAAGAAATCTTCAATAACCACTCTTGTTCCAGCATCTCCAAATGCTTGGTCTTTGAAAATACTGACCAAGGCTTCCAAAGCTTCATTCTCAGTTTGGCAAATAATCACTCCTTTACCTGCTGCCAAACCATCTGCTTTGACTACTGTTGGATATGAAATCTTTTTTAAGTGCTCTTTTGCGCTATCAAAATTATCGAAGGCCGCATAGGTCGCTGTAGGAATGCCATATTTAATAAAAAAGTCTTTTGAGAATGTTTTGGAGCCCTCTAACTGAGCGGCAGCACTGGAGGGACCAAAAGTTTTGATACCATTACTTTGTAAATAATCTACTAGACCATCAACGAGAGGTTGCTCTGGCCCAACAATCACAAGTGCAATATTTTTTTTGAAACAAAAATCTTTGACTGCTGCAAAGTCATTAATATCAATGAAGACATTAGATACTTTATTTTCTAATGCAGTACCTGCGTTTCCTGGGCAAACAAAAACCTCAGAGACCGATTCATCCTGAGCAGACTTCCATGCTAAAGCATGCTCTCTGCCTCCTGATCCAATGACCAAAATGTGCATTTTTTAATGTCTAAAATGACGAGTTGCAGTAAAAACCATTGCAATGTTATTTTCATCGGCCGCTGCAATTACTTCTTCATCTCTTATCGAACCACCAGGCTGAATAATCGCTGCAATTCCACTTGAAGCAGCTTTATCGATACCATCCCTAAATGGGAAAAAAGCATCTGAAGCCATTGCTGCACCTTTAACCTCTAAACCCTCTTCATGAGCTTTGAGATTTGCAATTTCAGCACTTATGACTCTGCTCATTTGACCGGCGCCAATACCGATGGTCTGTTTATTTTTGACATAAACAATAGCGTTGGATTTAACAAATTTGGCAACCTTCCATGCAAACATCAGATCATTGATTTCTTCATCGGTAGGCTGTCTTTTTGTAACACATTTAAGCTCTGCTTGGGGGACAATATAATTATCATCACTTTGAATTAATATCCCCCCAGAAACTTTTTTAATGACCCCTGGGTATGGGTTATCTTGTTTTAAATCAACACACAAAACTCTTACATTTTTTTTCTTAGCAAGTTCTGCTAGTGCAGCTTCTTCAAAACCCGTTGCCAAAATAACCTCAACAAACTGTCGCTCATTAATTTCTTCAGCAGTTTTTTTATCAAGCGCTCTGTTAAAAGCAATAATGCCTCCAAAAGCTGATGTTGGATCCGTTTTAAATGCTAGATCATATGCATTGAAGACAGAGTTTGCCTCAGCAACACCGCATGGGTTAGCATGTTTTACAATCACACATGCTGGGTCATCAAAGGCTCTCACACATTCCCAGGCGGCATCAGCATCAACAATATTATTATATGAAAGCTCTTTACCTTGTAGAACGTCTGCATTGGCAATATTTTTATACTTTAAATTAGAAAAAGTTAATAAATCTGCAGTTTGATGAGGATTTTCTCCGTATCTTAACGATTCACTCTTGCTGAAGTTATATTGAAGCGCATCTGATGAAACATTTTTTAGATAATTTGCAATAGCTGAATTGTATTCAGCCATAAGCTGAAAAACTTTTTGTGAAAGTTCTTTTCTAAATTCATAACTGATACCCCCTTGATCTTTCCATTCATTTATCAACCGACCGTAGTCACTTGGATTTGAGATGACCGCAACATCTTTGAAGTTTTTTGCTGCTGACCTAATCATTGTGGGTCCACCTATATCAATTTTTTCTAAAGCTTCATCAAAGTCACATCCTGAGGCGATTGTTTCCTGAAATGGATATAGATTAACAATGACCATGTCAATAACCTCATAACCGCGATCAGTTAAAATTTCTAAATCTGTTTCTCTTCTAGCCAAAATGCCCGCATGAATCTTCGGGTGCAAAGTTTTGACCCGACCATCCATCATTTCTTCAAATCCTGTGAATTCTGAAACCTCTATGACTTCATTAGTGATTTTTTTAATCGCATTGTAAGTCCCCCCAGTCGAGATGATCTTAACTTTTTGACCAAGCAAGAAAGTAATCAATTCGTCTAAATTTGATTTATCTGAAAGACTAATCAGGGCAGTTTTAGGGGTAATAAGATTCATGATTTTTCAATAATATTGTAACGATGTAATTTTTTTCTCAGGGTGGCTCTGTTTAATCCTAAAATATTTGCAGCCTTGGACTGATTACCATTTGAATGCATCATTACCGCCTTGAAAAGCTCAGGCTCAACCTCGGCCATGACCATTGCATAAACATTTGCTGGATCTACATCACCGAGCGTAGCAAAATACTTCTTCATAGCTTTTTTTACATGCTCGCTTAGAGGTTTATTTTTTGAAGTTTGTGAGACTTTTTTAGTCATGTAGTAGCGGTTTTTTTGTAGAGTATAAATTCTACAGCTGATTAAAAAATGCTCAACTAATTTTAAAGATTAATTACAGTTTTTTTATCATCGCCTAAAATTAATTGAATTAATTTCTTATCTTTTATAAATATTTCAGTTCGAGATGCGTAATCGGGATGAAAATATGAAATTTGGTTGTTGCTTGCAATATAAGAAACCAGCGCATTAATTACCATAAAGTGTGTTGTCACAATAAAGTTGCCTTCAGCTTCAGTGAGCCAGGCTATTAAATTATTGCGCCATCCCTGAACTGTCTCAGGTAACTCGTGAATAGGGGTAGTAAAAATTCTTATAAGCCAGTCACGTTTTTCATTCAACTGAATGTCAGCTGATGGAATTTCTATAAAATTAGAATCTAATTGAAAAGCGCCTTTTTCTTTTTTACTCATTATTTCCATTGTTTCCACGGCTCTTTTCTTGGGACTGGAAATAAGCTGATAGGAAGGTATTTGCTCAATTAGAGAATCGCCAGTTTTTGCAGCTTGCCTGCGACCGAGTTCGCTTAAACCAGGATCTGGATGAACAGGCCATCCCTCTGATGCTTCGCCATGCCGAACAAGAATGATATGACTTTGACTCATTATAAAAAATACCAATTATAATTATTTGATGAGAAAGCCTAGAATTTTTTGTCCTGAATTATCTGCACCAATTTATAAGTGCTCCAACATAAAACAAATACATCATCTTGCCAAGGTTCTAAGGTTGCAACCAGGTGATTCTGTAGAGTGTTTTGATGGTAAAGGTTCCATCGCTCATGGCAAGATTTTAGAGCTTACAAAAGCATTTATAAGTTTTCATGTAGATGATGTTTTAAATGCCTCCAATCCATATAAAAAGTATTATCAAGCAATAATCCCTTACATAAAAAAAGAGAATT